>Ga0209810_1000453_pt1 | contig 91244 bp, 90 predicted proteins | sample Coa_R1_7_FD_187159 | JGI IMG/M metagenome (GOLD analysis project Ga0209810, IMG submission 187159) | Surface soil microbial communities from Centralia Pennsylvania, which are recovering from an underground coalmine fire - Coalmine... | ecosystem: Environmental > Terrestrial > Soil > Unclassified... | reverse complement strand
CCTTCCCTTTTATTCCGTTTAAGATTACAATTATTCTTAAATCTCTTTTGCCTCCTTAAGGTATACTGGGTCATATTTAATTTATACCTTAAGGAGGTTTCTTATCTACTATCTTTGCAACAGAGCAAATCAGGTCTAATAAATCAACTTGGCTACTTTTCAGTGCCTCAGGTGTTGGCAACTTGTTTAAGCGGATCAATTCTTCTATGGCTGCAATTTCTTTGTCCCGTTTATTCCCTGCTGCTGCAAGCACCCGATTGTCCTTTACATAAAAGGCAATAAACTCTTTTGATGGCAAATCACCATGAATGATTATGTTATCCCAGTTCTTAACATGGCCAACATAGCGGAGATTTAGACCCGCCTGGGTTGTCCAGAAAAAAGGCACGCTGTTATAAGCTGTTTTTTTGCCCGCCATATTGTGAGCTGCTATGCGGCCTTGCTGTTCTGCTGTACGCCAGTGCTCAATCCGAATGTATTCGCCTGTACGCCAGTCCGGGAAACTAGCGATATCTCCTGCGGCATAGACGTCTTTAGCGGCTTGGAAATACTGATCTACCTTTATACCACCATCGGGATTTAGATCAATACCCTTCAGAAAATCCGTAGCCGGTTCCACCCCAATCCCAATAACAACCAAATCTGCTTCAACTCGCTCACCGCTCTCAAGCACTATAGCCTCCACTCTATCATTGCCTTCAAATTTTGAAATTGATGCATTCAGCCTGAAAGTCACACCGTTTTCTTCGTGCTGTTTCTGGAACATTTTTCCAATTTCTTTACCGAATGTTTTTTCGAAGGGAACCGAGTCTCGTGCAATCACCGTTACCAAAAGTTTGCGTTCCGTTAAACTGAATGCTGTCTCCATTCCGATAAAACTGGCACCAACTACAACTACTCGTGAGGCATTTTTGCTTGCCTTTATGATTTCATCGGAATCATCGTAGCTTCTCAACGTGAATATATTTTTCAATTTAGCCCCGGGTACACCAAGGGTACGGGCCTTGCCCCCTGTGGCTACCAGCAATTTATCGTATTTTAATGTTTCACCTTTATCCAGCGAAATAGTTTTTGATGAAAAGTCAACCTGCACCACCATTTTTTGACGCATCAGTTCAATGCCGTATTCATCATAAAATCCCTCCGGGCGTAATGGCATCCACTCGTCTTCGGCCTTTCCCTGTAAATATTCCTTGCTCAGGTTAGGACGATCATAGGGAGTCCTGTTTTCATGGGTTATCATAACGATTCGTCCCTTGAATCCATCCTCGCGCAGTGATTGAGCAGCGGCATTGCCCGCAGCTCCTGCTCCGATAATTAAGAACACTCGACTGTCACTTTGCGGATCATATTTCACCATTGTCGGTATTCGGCTATTTTGAACCTCTTCGGGAATTCTTACAATTACATCCTCTCCATCAATTCTAACTTCATATCGGACAAGGGAATCTCTTGACGGCGGCTCCAGAAGGTCTCCTGTCTTTGCATTAAAACAGGCGTGGTGCCAGGGGCAGACAATTCTATCCCCATTTAAAACACCCATATCCAATGGTGCACCATAATGGGGGCAAAACGCACCAGTGGCATAAAAGCTTCCGTCAATACGGCTGGCTAACACTTCAGTACCTTCGACAGATACTCTTTTCATTTCACCATCCTTAAAGTCATTTATATTAGCGATAACAGCTTCTTTGTAATCCATGGGAATCTCCTTTTGCACCCCTAGCAGCCGTAAATTACAAGCTGATCGGTATCTTCTCCCTCGATAAATTATTACACATAATGTGCTCTGTTGCAGAGATAAATATCCTCATTAAGTTAGAACCTAGCTGTAAAAAACTGACACTCTAAAATTACAATGAGGCTGATGTTTTCTTTGAAGGCTAACCATGATGGCTCATTTTACTAAAATCTATATACCCTCTCCTTCCACGTAACTCCCATGCCACTTGCAACCTTATAAGTAGAAGAAAGTATAATAGCTATGTAAATCAGTATCCCCAATGGAACGGTAAAGGAGTAGTAACTGGGGATGGCAAACAGCTTAGAGGACTGCCACCAGGAATTGTATATGATCAAAACCATAAGAAGGGCGCTCTCGGCTAGAATCAGGAGTGAAGGAAGTGTATACGCTCCTTGAAAGAACACATTAACAACCGACCAGATAAAAAGGATAGGTGGAATAAACCCCCAGGCAAGGAGTATAGCTATGGAAAGTATAACTTGTCTCCATTTCCTTCCAAGCTCAAAGAAAAGGTTTTTTGTCCAACCTTCCCATATCCCACTAAAATCTGTATACATCCTGGTTTTCATAAGCCTCTTTCCTCTCACAAAATGGAGCCGATAGCCACTACCTTTTACAAGATTTGCTAAGGCAACATCCTCAACGATATTATTCTTTACCGCTAAGTGGCCACCGATGGCTTTATAGACGGATTTCCTTATTAATATAAACTGACCATTTGCTGCTGCTATTTTACTTTTTGGATCATTAATCTCCCTATAAGGAAAGGCGTAGTAGATGAAACAAAGAACAACGGGTTGGATTACTCGCTCCCAGAATGTTTCCAGAACCTGGAAAGGAGAAATAGATAGCGTATCTATTTTGTTTTCAACAACATATTTTATAACTGAAGTAAGCATGTAGGGTCCGGAGACAGTATCCGCATCAACGAAGAGAAGCCAATCCCCCGTTGCCCACTTTACTCCCTGCCACAGAGCATAGTTTTTCCCAACCCAGCCTTCAGGGACTGGATTGCCTTCTATAACCTGTAGATTATTGTGTCTGAAGGCAATTTCTTTAAGTATGTCAAGAGTGCTATCCTTTGATCTATCATCTACGGCTATAATCTCAAAATTTGGATAATTTTGAGAGAGCAAACTCCCGATACAACGCCTTATGTTCTTTTCTTCGTTACGCATAGGAACAATAATGGAAACCGATGGAGGCTCTCCATCTATACTTTTTATAACTGGCGGTTCATCATAACCGTAGTGTGTAACTACCTCTCGGAAGTTTAATAAAAATACGGCTAGAGGGATGGTAAATACGCTAATTATTAGCAGTGTCAGCATAATCTTCTTTAGAGCACTATATATTTCACTGTATCATAGTTTGTGGAATGCCCAATACGCTAGGTCATTCAATATACCAAAATTCTAATTATAACTCCTCATGTTCATTTTATCTAAACTCTACTATTTCACCTCAAGCTGAATTTCCACAACTTTAGCCCTCACGTATAGCTCTGATGCTACGGCGATCTGATCCTGTCAAACACGGCCAGCACCACACGATCGCAACGTGTGGCGGCAAACGGGAATGCGCTCGCGGCCGCAACCCCAAGGCGTGAATAGATCTCCTCACGCAGTAGAGCACGCGCCCTGTGCAAGCGTGTCTTGACGGTCTCCTCACTTATATCGAGACACTCGGCTGTTTCGGCGGTGCTCATTTCCTCAACCTCTCTCAGCATGAAAACCGAGCGATAAGCCTCAGGCAGTGCATCAACCGCGGCTTCTAGTACCGCATTCAGTTCACGAGCAAGCACATGCTGCTCGGGATCGCGGGTTTTGGATGTCAATGTGCTCATGCTGTCCCCCTCCGATTTTGGCGTTGAGTCAATCTCTACAAAGCGACTGCGACGACGAACGCGTGCCAGGGCTTCATGCACAGCTATCTTGGTCAACCAAGTCGAAAACTTGGCCTGTCCAGCGAACTGGTTAAGGTGTGTGTAGGCACGCACATAGGCGTCTTGGATCACATCTTCCGCTTCGCCGTCATCCCCCAGTATGGCGCGAGATACACGGTAGAGTCTCTGGTTGTAGCGACGCATGATAATCTCAAATAGTGTGAGTTCACCAGCGAGTATCTGCTTCACCACCTCTTCGTCGGACATCGTGCTGGTATTTGCCCCGGTGCTCATCGCGGCCAAAGTCCTCTGTATAGTTTACTAATTCTAATATAATACAGAGTCATTTACCTAGAAAAGGTTACGACATCTTTTCTCCTTGAACCTGTAACCAATTCTTTGGTTGAGACTCTATATTTTAGAGTAGAGATCAAAACAAGGAGGAATAAATATGAAGCGACTAGGCATAGGTTTAGTGCTCCTGGCTCTCTGTCTCCTGGCTTTAGGGGACGGTACACAGGTTGCTCTGTCACAGGAGATGGCTCCGCCGGGAGGCAAGTACAAGAAGGTTAGCACTCTCGTGAAATTGCCGGATTTCCTTCCCGGTCTTGGCACTCTTTATGTAGACCCTGCCACACTACCAGCGGGCCCATTCCTGGCATATGACCGTGAGGGCCACCTGGTCAGCACAGTCTACATGATCCCTCTCAAAGATATTAACGACCATAAAGCCTTCAACAACCTGGCCGTTGCACAGGGGCAAAAGGTGGATCACGTTGATATGTACTTCAATGCGGGGCATCCGGGTGTGCCCGAACCTCACTACCACATAATACTGTGGTATATATCACCTGAGAAGGCGGCGGCACTGAAGTAGAGGTCGGTATGCTGACACGGAGAGAGTTCATCAAGGCTGGCGGGTTAGCGCTCGCCGGCCTTTCTGTTCCAAGCACATCCAGTGTCGCATTACTCCATACTCCATACGCCGCGTGCGGCTCAGGCCGTCGAGATTCGTATGAGAAGCGATAAGCTGGGCACTAGGGTGTGGTTTGATCCCATCGGGGTTTATATTGAGTCTGGGCAAACAGTACGCTGGATCGTCTCTGAAAATGTCCATACAACATCCGCGTATCACCCCCGGAATAGTAGCCATTCACTGCGTATCCCCCCAAACGCAACACCTTGGGATTCCGGATTTTTATCCCCCGGTGAGCATTTTGAGTTAAAGCTGGTAGTTCAGGGTGTTTACGACTACTACTGTATGCCCCATGAAGAGGCGGGGATGGCAGGGCGTATTATTGTTGGAAAGCCCAGTGGGCCGGGGGCTATGCCATTCGACTATTACCGGGGGAAACCTGGTACAAAAAACTGGCGACCGGTACCTCCTGCAGCCCGGAAGGCATTTCCAAGCATAGGGCAGATAATGCGAGAAAGGATTGTCTGACTCAATTGGACAACGTAATGGATATTACGGCGTAGATGCCTTCGTGGGTTTTTCCTGAGTTGTGCGATCCAGCGTGATGTCTTGCCATGCGGAAGGGTCGTTGAGCGGTTCTAGATGGGTAAAGACATGGACGCCTGGAACTGTTGCCCGAATGTCGGCTTCCAATTGTTCCAGCAACTGATGTCCGCGCTGGACTGTCCACTCCCCCGGCACCAAAATATGAACGGAGAGGAACTTTCGAGCACCTGCCTGCCGCGTTCGGAGTGCGTGGTATTGAATGCCTTGGTGACCATACTCATTTAGCACATGTTTGACAGCGTCTTGTTCGGTAACTGGGAGTGCGGCATCCATCAGGCCCAGAGTGGAACGGCGGAGCAGTTGCACACCAGTCCGAATAATATTGGCGGCGACAAGGATCGCAATAATCGGATCTAGCCGCTCCCACCCAGTCACAACTACTGCCCCAATACCCGCGATCACCCCAATGGAGGTAAATACATCAGTCATTAGATGATGTGCATCCGCTTCGAGAGTAATTGACTGATATTTACGACCTGCGTGCAAGAGAGTGCGGGCAACCCCAAAATTCACTATTGAAGCCAGCACTGACACCACCACGCCAATTCCAACCTGCTCTAATGGTTGCGGGGTGAATAGGCGCGGAATAGCTGTCCACGCAATACTTCCTGCCGCGAGTAAAATCAACGCCCCCTCCGTACCGCTGGAGAAGTATTCGACTTTGCTGTAACCGTATGCATGCATCTCGTCGGCGGGGCGTGCAGCAATAGTTAGCATTGCAAGTGCCATTAATGCGGCAATGAGATTGATTAATGACTCCAGGGCATCCGACAATAATGCGACAGAGCCGGTGAGAAGATAAGCCGCGGCTTTTAAACTAATCGTCAGCACAGCCGCCGCAATTGAAAGCCAAGCAAAGCGCGTGAGATTTACTGATGTCATAACTTACTATCCTATGTAGACTCGTACTGTCATCATCAAAGTAGTATAGTACGGCAAAGTGTGGGAGTGAAGTTGCTCAGTTTTAGCAGGAGCGAACGGGGTCCCGTCATTCAGGCTCTCTTGCCGCTTTTGCTTGAAGCACTCCTGCCCTCTAAGATTTCTGTAAAGTCTCAAGTTACAGTGGCTTGGGTCTTAGAATGCTAACTTAGGCTCTGTAAATGGCCTCTTGGTCTGACAAATCTCTAGCTTCTGCTCTTGTTCGCCTTCGAGTCTCTTCTTCGGCATATTTAATAAATCGGGAATTGAGGTCAAGGGACAATTTTAGTGCTAACTTATAACGATTATAGTTTCCAACTACTAGCGAATCATATCGTAATAGTCCTTTTTTACGGATCGGCGACCGTAATCGGTGATTGCAATCCTGGTGGATTGAGGGTCATTCCCGAAATATTCAATAAACTGCTTGTTGGCGAGATACCTCACAAGCTCATCGGTATAAGAATCATCAAACGGGAATACCCTACCTATATCATATTTGTCCTGATACCTGAGATGCGGTTCTTCCGACCTCTTGGATAGAGCTGCAAGAAACGCATGAGCATGATCGGCCATATTAAGCATAATTACCCTCCGCTTATAGGTTGTATTTGTGCATCTAACCGCCTCGCCTGTTAATACCAAATTCAATCAAATCAACTATGACCTTATATGGGTCTTTGGATTCGCTGGCGCAGATCTCCTCAAAGCGGTTCCACATTTCGTCCGCATGGAGTCCCATTATGTATATGATTACGGGAACCTCCCGCGGCCGGTCTTGGCCCTTTATCTGCTCCCGCTCTATCTTTCCTGTGACATAGTCGCTTATCAAATCAATCACAAAGTAATCCTGATCTACACTATGACTTGGGATAGATGAATCGAACTGCTGCTTTAATTGGCGTGGCAACCAGATCTGAAAAGGTACAGGCATGAAACTCTCCTCCAAGATTATAGGTTGGGAAATCCACCTTGCCCTTTCGGGGCGTTTCTCATAAAGAAATATTCAATTTTTCTAATGTTTATTTAATATATCACGAACTGCTCAGGTTCTGAAGTGTTAACCGTATGCGGAATGGGTGTTGAACCTTGCATACCATTGAGACAAACCAGCCATGGTGTAAGACATTAAGGAAGACAAAGATAAAGGAGCAAACGTCAATAAGCCGAATCCTTTTCCCTAACGTGATAGTACGGCTTTAGCTCTCTGGTAATGTGGTATTCCTCTCCTAATGACTCTTTCAGAAACTCTGTAAACTCTTCTTCAAACTCTGCCGGAATCTCAATAGTCAGTGTAATTGTTTGAGGGGAAGAAGGGGTAAGAGGGGATTTTAAGATAATGGATTCGTTTTTCTCTAAGTGTTTATCTACTTCGATGCAGGCTTCGCGGAATCTAGCCTCTTGAGTCCAAGCTTTATTTCCATCTTCATCTTCAAAGCCAATCCAAATCAGGTTTTCATCTGATTCGAGAATGCCAAACTCTCTCATAAGATCGCCTTCACGTTTATCAATTACATTGATTATCTTGTATACCTTCGGGTTATCCGTCTTCCAAACATACGTATCTCCTATTTCAATCTTACCTTCTAGCATGATACCCTCCTACTCGATCAATATGCTCTCATCTACTATGACAGCGGAGACGCCAATGTTTAAATCTCCCTGATAGCCTCCCATCTTTAACAAAATCATAACACAGCAATTAGCACGATTCCTTACATTTTTTATTGTCATCCCAGTTCACATTAGACCTCTTTGGCTATTTACCTGCCTTCTGATGTTACATTATGTGAAGTGCCTCCGTTTACGTGCGGTTGCGAGTTGGATGGCTCATGCGTTTCCAGCATAATGCAAATCCCTACTATCACGAACATTATGGAAATCCACAATAGAATGGAGCCAATTTTATTTTTCCTGTAATTCGTTTTATGGGCGCGGATGTAAGGAATATAGTAGCTTAGCCACCTCACGTTTATGGATTTTTGCAGGTAATTAACGAATGAAACAAACAGGATTACCAAGCTAATCCAAAAACTTAAAATAAAAAGGCGTGCGAGCAGCATCTGGCCTTCCGATAACCTAGTCTTTATTATTTATTGCTTACTTAAGGTGAGCTCAATATAGAGATATAAGCCATTTAAATTTGTATCTCATATATCGAACCCAGACTAAAATATATTCTAGTAACACAATTGGAGGGAAGGAATCCCTTATCTTCTTCCCTCCACTCTATGGAACTATTCACATTGCCTAGACCTCCTTCTGTAGGTCTGTGCAATTAGAGCGGATTGCGTTTGAGTGTACCAACTAGGGGGTTGTCATTCCCTCATGCATTAAGCGGGAATCCAACATTATAGATACCCGATAAGGACATTCGGATATGACAAATACTTTAAATTCCGCATATACAATTGCAATCGGCTCTCTCTATCTTTAAAAAATCTTGCAAGAACTATGCCGATAATTTCGCTTAACGTTTTCAGAAACTTACAAATGGAAGAGAAATGAATTTGTCTTATTGGGTGATTTTACACTGTGTGAAGCGTGCGATTTTGTACAGTGATTGGATGAGTATTCTTTAACAGATCGAATTCTAAGGATACAGTTTGATCTAGAACTGCAAACAGAGCAGGTTTGAATGTTTTGCTTCGTGTGTGGTAATTCCATGTCCTTAATCCTCCGGATTGGTATATATTAGAAATCGTCAATATTAGTAGAGGAGGATTAGAGAGGTTTAGTAAACTGACCGCTATTTCTCCTGTGTCCCTTTGAGTTCGATGTTCAAAACATGGACTTCGGTGCTGCCGATGTTATCCACGGCGTGTGATTCCGCATCGCTCCAGGTAGCCTCACCAGACCTCATCCTCACCTCTTTGGTTTTGCCATCGGGTAAAGTGAGTCTTACCTTGCATGTGCTAAGGGCATATATGATATAAGCCGGGTGCGAGTGCAGAGGCGATCCCCTGCCGGGCTTGAGACGAACCTCAAGTACCCGGACCCGGTCATTTTCCAGCAACACCTTATAAGTCTTCGGAGCTACTTTTACCGGATCTTGTTCCACCAGATGGTAATCAATCAAACGCCTGTCTATATCGTTTCTATCCTCATCTTTCAAAATATTATCGGATGCATTCATTGCTCCCTCCTTAAAAACAATCTGCAAGGGGAAGATATTAGCAGAGAAGAATTAGAATGACTTGTAGGATTCTTAAGAGAAGAAATAATGTCTGGGATCTCGATGTGATCTACCCCGGCTCAGCATTCACCATCGTTTTATCCCCTGTTTAAGACAATTATAGTTTAAGTCAGAAGACGAAGTCAACGGGCAATTTTAGTATCATTTCAGCATAACGTAAGTAGCTTGCGAGTTTTATACTCCCCTCTTTCCTTTCATGGCGGCGTCTGTGCAAAATCACACATCCATTAAGAAACTATCTCAAAACTAAAGGAAGGAGTAAAATACTTATATCCGAGAAGTGGAGAGAAACAAGTATGGGAAGAAAGAAGCGAATGTCGACATTATGGGAAGTACCAGATGATCTGTGGGAGAAGATAGAATTGATATTGGATGATTATGATCCACCAAAGGAGACTGGGAGACCGAGACAAGATAGGCGACGTATCATAGATGGGCTAATATTTCGATTTCGTACAGGGTGTCAGTGGAATCATATTCCGGCGGTATATGGGGACGACAGTACGATTCATCGGACTTTTCAACACTGGCAGGAGATAGGGTTATTCAAGCGTATATGGGCGGTGCTAGTGTCAGAATGTGAGGAATTGGGCAAGGTGGATTGGCAATGGCAAGCAGCAGATACAGTAATGGGAAAGGTACGCATGGGAGGAGACCAATTCGGTTCAAACCCCACAGATAGGTCTAAAAAAGGGACAAAACGTAGCATGCTTACGGATGCAGGGGGTGGTCCGTTGGCAGTAGTAGTTGCCCCAGCCAATGTGCATGATACAAAACTTCTAGACCAGACAATTGAGGCTATTGTTGTAGAGCGTCCAGAGCCGACAAAAGATAATCCTCAGCACCTATGTCTGGATAAAGCATACGATAACCCAACTGGAGAACAAGCTGTTAGTCAACATAGTTATCAAGGGCACATCCGGCGCATCGGTGAAGAGAAATTAAATGAGAAGCGAAAAAAAAGTATCCTGCACGGCGATGGGTAGTAGAGCGGACTCAGGCATGGCTCTCGAAGTGTCTTGGTCTTTTAGTGCGCTACGAAAAGAAATCCCAAAACTATCTGGCTCTGGTTCAACTGGCTTGTTCTCTACTTTGGTATCGCAGACTCGCTTATTCTTCGTTTTGAGATAGTTTCTAAGCCCTCCTCATCCCAACCTGAGCTGCAACAAGCACGGGATCCCAAACGGGGGCAACCGGAGGCACATAGGTCAGGTCAAGCCAAGCTATTTCATCCAATGTCATCCCGGCCCCGATTGCCGTAGCCAGGACATCTATCCTCTTTGCAACCCCTTCTCCCCCTATTGCCTGCGCTCCGAGTAGTTTTTGGGTGCTCTTCTCTGATATAAGCTTTATCATTATGGATTTCCGATTAGGGTAGTAATGGGCGCGTGTAGAGGATTCAATTAGAGTCGCGGTTATATCAAATCCCTCTCTTTTTGCCTCCTCTTCCCCCAGTCCTGTGCGCGCAAGTTCAATATCGAACACCTTTGTAGCCGCGCTGCCTATTATTCCCGGAAAGGAGACCCCTTCTCCAACTATATTCGCCCCGGCTACTCTCCCCTGTTTATTAGCCGTATCTCCTAGAGGAATCCAGACGCCTCTCCCCAATATCCTATGATGGGCCTCGGCACAGTCCCCGCAAGCGTAAACCCCCCGGATATTTGTTTCTGCTCTCTCATTGACTCTTATAGCCCCTGTTTCTCCAATCTCTATCCCTGATTCCTTTGCAAGGGTTACCTGGGGTTTTATTCCTACCCCTAGAAGGGCAAGATCGGTCTCAACCGTTTCAGCCTCGGTTATGACCCTTTTTACAATTCTATCTCCTTCTATGACCTTAACCCCACTGCCGAGAATAAGCCTTACACCCTTTTCTCTCAATTTCTCTTGAGCCCTTTTTGAAAACTCCACATCAAAGTTTGACAGAACCCTTGGTAGCTTCTCTATTACTGTAACATCGAACCCTTGAACTGAAAAAGCCTCGGCTAATTCCATTCCTATATAGCCCCCTCCGATAATAGCCACTCTCTTAGGAGATTCTTCCCTTATGAAGCGTTCAATCCTCATTCCGTCTTCAAGGGTCCTAAGAGTAAATACGCCGTTGATGTCAATACCGGGGAGGGGAGGTTTTATGGGAGATGCCCCTGTAGAGATTACAAGCCAGTCATAGGAAACCTCGAACTCTCTATTCTCCTTAATGTCTTTTACTCTGACTCGTTTTTTTTCGGTATCTATACCTGTGGCTTCGTGCATTACCCTTACATCAAGCCCCCTTTTGCTCCTTAATGAGTCAATGGGTATGGCTATAAGCTCCATTGGGTCTCTAACCAGGCCCTCTATGTAGTAGGGAAGTCCGCATGAGCCGTATGAGGCATAAGGGGATTTCTCAAAAATCAGGGCTTCTATGTCTGGCTTTTTCCTTTTTGCATGGCTTGCCGCACTTAGTCCCGCTGCATTTCCTCCTATGACCACGAGTCTTTCCCTTTGAGCCATCTTCAATCCCTCCGAGTATCAAATTCCAATATAGAATACGCCTGATTCAGGGTAGGACAATTATTCATAGCGCCTCTGCTCTTTATCGCTGGTTCTAAGGGCTAGTGGATTTTTGCCTTTCTACCAATGGCAATTCGTCTTGCGTTAAGCACGGCCTTACCCCTGACTTTTTAAGTACCCACATCATTGGACACCAGTTGGTAAAAGCCGATTGTAGCAGGTTTAGTCCAACAAACGCGGTAAAGAGCAGCCAGTAATGGCTATGGAAAACAGCCAGAATCAGGCTTATCAACACAAATGTTCCGGCAATTAATCTAAGCGCCCTTTCTACAGTCATTTTCTATTTACCTCCTTTTATTACTTGGCATTTGAAATATCCCTTCCAATCCCGACACTCATCTCGCTTACATCACTTTCTCTAGACCCTTTCCAATGCCCTCTCTATTCTCTTTCTTACCTCTTTTGCGATTTCTTCTATATTTGGATTCCCAACGAGTCTTAAGGCGGCCTCCGGGTCCATTGCGGTTACTACCACCCTTCCATCCTCTCTCTCATAAACCAGAACGTTACATGGGAGAAGGGTCCCTATTTCAGGTTCCATATCAATTGCCTTATGGGCGAAGTGTGGGTTGCAGGCGCCGAGAATCTTGTATGGTTTCCTCTCTAACCCCAGCTTTTCCTTTAGCACCCTCTTTGCGTCAATCTCTGTAAGGACACCAAAGCCCTGCTCCTTTAGAGCCTCGGCCACTTTCTTCGTGGCTTCATCGAAACTGAGGTGGGTTTCCCCACCGAAGGAGTAATTACTTAGCTTTCTTATTTCCATTTTACTTTAACCCCTTTTTGCCTCTAATTTAAAGATACACATAGCATGTATTCTTGCTCTTTTTTATCGGCGCCTCCCACCGGCCCAAAGAGGAAAACCGTTTTCATCCTGGAGCTTGAGCACATCATCGCCCTTCTTCACCTCTGCCGCAACAATGGCCGGCTTTCCTTCATATGTGATTCTTGAGCCTGTAACCTCAACCTTATCTCCTGGTTTAATCTTGACCTCTTGTTTTTCAACATACCACCCAGGCCCAAGATGGACAGAGACAGTTTCCTTTTTTATTATCGCAATTCACGTGCCGACTGGAATACGCTGTAATTATTAGATCTATCCATATTGGAAGGATGTAAGATGTCAGAGAATCGGACAATAACCAATTACCACGTCATAGGCGTGTCTCGCAATCATCAGCTCTTCATCAGTCGGGATTATCCAGACCGATACGTTGCTCTCACCTTGACTTATCATTGGTCCACCTCTCATATTGGCGGCCTCATCAAGATGAACCCCAAGCCACTTTGCGTCCTCACAGACCCTGGCTCTGACGGCAGTGGCATTCTCACCAATACCACCGGTAAAAACAAGAATATCAAGTCCACCCAGAGCGGCGGCGAGAGAACCCAGTTCACGGCCAATACGGTAGATGAAGAGGTCAACCGCTTGAGCGGCGTGCGGGTTATCGCTTTCCAGGAGTTCGCGCATATCATTGCTGATGCCCGACACGCCAAGAAGCCCTGACTTATGGTAGAGCAAATCCGTCACCTCAGAAACACTCATGCCATGCTCGCCCATTAGGTAGAGAACAACGCCTGGATCAATGGTTCCACAGCGCGTCCCCATTGGCAGTCCGTCGAGAACTGTAAAACTCATTGTTGTAGCAACACTCTTGCGACCTTGCATGGCGCACATACTCGCCCCGTTACCGAGATGAGCTACTACTACGCGACTGTCAGACATAGGCCCCACGAACTCTGGAAGAACATGGGCGATGTACTCATATGAAAGCCCGTGAAAGCCGTAGCGCCTCACACCTGCATCCGAGAGGCTTCTTGGAAGGGCAAATGCCTGGGCGATATGTGACTGGGTACAATGGAATGCGGTATCAAAGCAGGCGACTTGCGGTAGGTCCGGCTTGATCTTGGCCAGTGCTTTAATCGCTGCAAGGTTGTGAGGCTGATGCAATAGAGCCAATGGAGCGAGCTTTTCCAGATGGCTAATTACTGCGGAATCAATTAATACAGGCTTGGAGAAGAGCACCCCGCCATGAACGACCCTGTGACCCGCTGCAACAACCCTTAATCCGGCAGCGTGACTTTCAATCCAGCGGAGTAAGACCGCGAGTGCGCCCTCATGGTTGAGGGTATCGGTGGTTAAATGGTCGTCCGCCAAGCGCCTGCCAGTATTATCACTCACGGAGAAATGTGGCCGTGTGCCGATTCCGTCAATCTCTCCATGGTACACTAGGGCAGGGGATTCATTTCCGTTCTCGATAGAGAAGACCGCAAACTTAATGCTTGATGAACCGGCATTAATCACAAGTAGAACATCGGTCATATTTTATTAGTCCTTTTCAAAAGTTTATCAGGTGAAATGGATTTTTCTATTAAGTATCTTAAAACATCCTCGCTCTCTTCCCCAACCACATTGCAGTGTTTTTCCAGGACTATTCGATCTAGAGTAAGTGTGCCTGTCTTATCGGTACAGAGCACATCCATAGCGCCAAAGTTCTGTATGGAATTCAATCGCTTGACTATAACCCGCTTCTTGGCCATAGATATTGCGCCCTTGGAGAGGTTTACAGCAACCAACATTGGAAGCATCTCAGGGGTAAGACCGACGGCTACTGCCAGCGAAAATAGAAGGGCTTCTATGAGATTCCCTTTAAATACGGCGTTTATCGCAAAGATCGCCACGACCAAAATAACCATTAAGCGAATCATAAGCCAGGTGAAACCGCGTATGCCCTTATCAAAACTCGTTTCCATCTCAATTACGACAAGCCTTCGAGAGATTTCTCCGAATTGGGTGAAAGTACCTGTCCTTATGACTAAACCCAATCCCGTTCCGCTTACCACGCTTGACCCCATAAATGCAATGTTGGTTAATTCGGATATAGAATTGCTCTTTGGCTGTATTGGTTCTGCGAATTTTTCTACTGGAAATGATTCACCCGTTAGGGATGCCTGATTAACGAATAGATCCTTGCATGAGATGATTCTCAGGTCTGCGGGTATCATATCGCCCGCGGATAAATCAACAATATCTCCTGGAACTATACCCCTAATTTTTACCTCTCTCGGCCTTCTATTGCGGTAAGCAGTGGCTGTTGCTCTGACCATCTCGCTGAGTTTTTCCGCCTCTTTTCCCGCGCGGTATTCTTGTATAAATGATAGAAAAACACTCATTACAGCCATCAAAGAAACCAAGAGCGCGCTGATCTTTTCCCCAAAGAACAGGGAAAATGCGGCTATAATCAGGAGGACTATAACCAATGGGTTGATAAATTTAGAAATTATCTGGGAGATTATACTTCTTTTCTTTTTCTTGGCGGGTTCGTTGTAGCCGTATTCTTTAAGGCGCTCTTGGGCTTCCGCATCAGAAAGCCCATTGATAGAGGTTTTGAACCTTTCAAAGAGGGTCTCTATGGGAGAGCTGGCGTAATCGAGGGCCAGCGTTTGAATATTTTGGTTGCCGGTAGTCTTACTATCAGGTGGTGCAGCTCTCTGTGTGAAATGAGAAGACATATCTATCCAGTTGTTTACTAGAGAAGGATTACATCCCCTGAGATTATTCTCTCCGTTGTTCCGTCATCCTTCTTTATAAGTAAATACCCGTTCTCATCTATGCCTGAAGCGGTTCCCTCAACGACCGTTTCATTGAACTTGACCTGCACTCTACGATTAATCGCTCCCCACCTTCTCATCCATTCTTTGATGATTGGGGATTTTCCATTTTTCAGAAATCTTTGGTACCATATCTCGATCTCATTAATCAAATCGGCAGTGAACCTCGCTCTCTCGATTTCATGACCCAACTCTTCCCTGAGTGATGTTGCTATCTCAGCGACCTCTCCCATCTCCTTTTTCATTGTTTCCCTGGTCATATTCAGATTCACTCCGACTCCCACCACAACAAAATCAACCTCATCTCCCCGGGGCTGCATCGCCGTTAAAACGCCAGCAACTTTTTTCCAATTTATAAGTATATCATTGGGCCATTTTATGAGTGTGTTTGCTCCCTCGTTTTTTATCGTTTCAGCTAAAGCGATCGAGGCAACCAGGGTGAGAAAAGGCACATTTTTGGCGGCAATAGAAGGACGAAAAATCACCGATATATATAGATTTACCCCCGGAGGGGAGATCCACCTCCTCTGAAGCCTTCCTCTCCCCTGAGTCTGAGAATCTGCAATTACCACAGTTCCCTCAGGGGCGCCGTTTCTTGCAAGTTCAAATGCAACCTCGTTGGTAGAACCAATTTCCTCAAAGAGGTAGAGTACCTTGCCCAATGTCTCTGTTTTAAGAAGCCTTTTTATTGATTCGCTCGTCAGCGTTGACATTAGAGAAACCTCCTAGAATTCTATCTATTCTTTATCATTGCCCTTGCAATCACAAGGGCTTTCTTTTTTCTAAAGTGCAAGAAGGATACCATTAAAATCCCTTATTTTGAGGGGATTGGATTTAAAAGACATGTCAGATGTCTTAAATTCTGACATTGCTTGCCCATCCTGATAAACAGCTCTCTCCGTACGATTCTTGGGTGTTTCAGTAAATTATGGGGCTTAAATTTGGTGGTATAAGGCTTGCAAGGGTGTTACTGACATGAAAGGGGAGTAGATAAACAACCCACAATATAGGAGGGTATAGGAATGAAGGGGGCTTTAATAAGTTCACCAAACCTCATGCTATCATTTAGGGTAATCAGACTTCATCTTCGGGGAATGGATAAGCGCGAATGTACAGCTATGGTCGGTTTATACCAAACCCACTTTAAAGGCATAGTTGATTACCTCAATACAATAGTACCGCCAGCAGATGCCCAATCCACCCATCATTTACTCATTGCTTCATGGGATAAACAAGTAGAAGCGACAAAACACATGCTTAAGTACTGTGACACACAGGATACGGCCTATATAATGAAGGCTACAGAAGCGATGGAAGAGAGTAACCAGATAGTGGACAAGGCGGCAGTGGAGATGGAAAAACTCATGCTAATGGAGCCCACAAAATAGCTATTCTCATTTATTCATCACCCTTAGGAGAATATCTCTATCGGTTAATATGCCTATAGGCTTTCCCTCTCGAACAACTATGGTACTCCCTATATTCTTCTCTCCCATGAGCCTTGCTGCTTCTCTTACACTCGTTCCTGGGTTTACGCATATAATCTCCCTGCGGCACAGACTTCCGATACCCATGGTTTTCCACCTCCTTTTAACGGGGATTTTTTCCCTTTCCTGTCTGAGGGTTTGTGTGCAAGCTGTATACCACTGAATTCAATACATATAAGTTGCTGAAATATATAATGATTGTATGGAGGAACACTCCTCATAGGAGAATATATCTGTCGGAATTTAAGACATCAGACACATCTTCTAAATTCAATCCCTATACAATAAAAGGAATTTCGATGGCATCTTTTTTGCAATCAAAAAATAAAGGTGTAAATCTAATGAGAGATATAAAGGGGATAATATAGGCTACAGATGGCTCAAAGGAATCTGATGAGGCTCTGGATTATGCAAGGTTCTTTGCACAGAGATTTGGCTCCCAAATAATAGGGGTATACGTAATTGAGATGCACCAGAAATTATTATATGACTACTCCAGAGACCTTGACTCTGCCCTGCACCATGGAAGAAAGGGGGTTAAGAGGTTTATTTTAGGAAGTGTAGCCGAGAAGGTCATTCAAGAATCTCTCTGCCCGGTATTGGCTCTGAAACCGTGAATAATACTAGAACCTATCCCAAAATCCTCTCAAATGTATCCTTAGGATATAGGCATGACATACGAAATATTAGAACACACCGCTGATGTGAGGATGCTTGTTCGAGGAGATTCTCTCGAGAATCTCTTTTCAGAAGCGGTTTATGGAATGATGGAAATTCTCAAACCTGGGATTGACAATCAAAAGCGGGTTGTCCAGAGGGATGTTGCGGTTGAAGCGGTGGATATAACTTCGCTTCTCATTGATTTTCTAAACGAGGTTTTGCTCTCTGCTCATATTTATAGAGAGATGTACAACGAGGTGACTTTTAAAACCCTGTCCTCTCACTCGCTTCAAGCAATACTGCGCGGGTTTGCTGCGAGTTCCTTTGATGAGGATATAAAGGCTGTGACATACCATGAGGCTGAGGTAAAAGAGACAGGGGATGGGAAATGGGAAACCATGATTGTTTTTGATATTTAGATATAAGTGCCCTCCCTATTATGTAAAATCGGGCAATATAGGTGTCAGATGTCTTATTTTACGACAGATATACCCTTCTAATAAAGTGAATCTCTGAAGAATTCTCAATGGTTTTAGTAGACTATGTGTGTCTAATTTAATGGCACATCGCTTGCCAAGTGATTATTATATTTAATAAATACGCCTGGGGTTTAAATTATGTTTAATAAATCAAACCTTATAAAGATAGAGGATTTTCTCTGGGAAATTCCGAAAGGCTTTCGAAGCGATATGCGAGTACCGGCCCGAATCTATACAAGCGAGGCGATGCTCAATGCTATCGTAGTTGACAGGTCTCTGGAGCAGCTTGTTAATGTTGCAACGCTACCAGGAATCCACGGCTATGCCCTTGCGATGCCCGATATTCATGAGGGATACGGATTTCCCGTTGGTGGGGTAGCGGCTTTTGATAGTGAAGAAGGAATCATATCCCCTGGTGGCATTGGCTACGATATTAATTGCGGTGTGCGGCTCCTGGGGTCAAATAAAACTTTCTCGGAAATTAAATCTTATCTCCACAATCTTGGAAGGGCTATTTACCGGGAGGTTCCATCCGGTGTGGGAGTAAGAGGAAAGCTCGCCCTACGAGGCAAAGACCTTGATTTCGTTCTTGAGAAGGGAGCGGAACGAATGCTCGAACTCGGATACGGAGAAGCAGACGACCTTGAACATATAGAATCAGGAGGGGTACTGCATACAGCGGCTCCGGACCTTGTTTCGGGACAGGCAAAAGAGCGGGGACACGATCAGCTGGGGACGATGGGTGCGGGCAACCACTTTGTAGAAGTGGGGGTTATTGAGGCAATCTTTGATGAAGAAGAGGCCATAAAACTAAACATCTTTAAGGATCAGGTAACGGTTTTGATCCATACGGGTTCCCGCGGGCTGGGACACCAGATTGCAACCGATTACATACGAACAATGATGAAGGTTATGCCGTCGTACGGCATAACGTTGCCCGACCGGGAATTGGCATGTGCCCCTTTTACCTCCAATGAGGGAGAGGATTACTTCAAAGCAATGTCAGCTGGGGCAAACTTTGCGTGGGCGAACCGGCAACTCATTACATGGGAAGTGAGAAAGGCATGGCAGGGTGTTTTGGGCAAAGAGGGAGGACCGCTTAGCGTTGTTTATGATGTAGCACACAACATTGCAAAAATCGAAGAGTACACACTCGATGGTAAAAAACACAGGCTCGTTGTTCACCGGAAGGGTGCTACCCGTTCTTTTCCAGGTCAACCGGTACTCATTCCTGGGAGCATGGGGACCCATTCGTATGTTCTCGTCGGGCAAGAAAAAGCATTGACCGCAAGCTTTGGATCGAGCTGTCATGGTGCGGGAAGAAGGATGTCACGTACAAGGGCGAAAAAGGAGGTTAGTGCACAGGAGCTAAGGCAGAGGCTTGAGGGTATGGGTATTGTCATTAATGCCGGCTCGTCAAAAGGACTCACGGAAGAATCACCCGAAGCGTATAAGGATGTTAACGAGGTTGTGGATGTTATCCATGAGGCGGGGATTGCAAAGAAGGTTGCTCGGTTGAAGCCGGTTGCCGTAATTAAAGGATAGCTCCTTTAATCATGGGGGTAAAAATTGTCTGATATAGAAAATATATATGAAGAGATTCAGAGAGAATCCAGGCGATCCATTCTCAGATATGTGAAGGGTGTTAAGTCTCCGCATCCAAAGGATGTTGAGACTGGAAAAACCCCTCACGAAGTATTATTCAAAGAGAATAAACTAAGACTTCTCCACTATACCCCTGTGCGGAAGAAACTCCTGCCTGTACCACTTCTATTGGTTCCCCCACTCATTAATAAGTACTACATATTAGACCTCCTCCCAGGAAATAGCTTTGTTGAATACTTAGTTAATCACGGGGGTAGATACCTATCTACTCGATTGGGGCATCCCTGGTGATGAAGATAGGTACTTAGAGCTAGAGGACTACATTGACCACTATATGCCTCATGTTGTACATAAGGTGCTCGACTATTATAGTTGGGTTAAAAACATAGACTACGGAAGGGTTTTACCTATTGTTGTGGAGGTGGATGGGGAAATTATAGGAGAGGCAACGCTCCATATGAAAAAGCACGGATGGTTTAAAGACGTGGGGGAGATAAGATTGGTTATTGAACCGTGGTATAGGCGTCAGAGACTGGGGTGCCACCTCATATGCGAAATGATTTACCTGGCGATTAAGTTGGGTCTTGAGAAGATTATCATACAATTAGCCGCGGATCAGGAATACGAGATACGCTTGTTTGAGATGCTGGGTTTTAGGATAGAAGCGCTCCTCAGCAACCTTTTAACTGACTTAAAAGGGAAGAAGAGAGACCTTATAATTATGGTTCATGATATAGATAGCGTGTGGCGTAAGACACAGTGCTACGGGATATTTGATTTGACAGCCGGCTTCTAAACATTGTACTTCTCTCAATTGGAAGCCACTGTACTTGCGCTCAAAGAGGAACAAACCGGATGGCGAGAAGGCAGATCTTTTCCTGGTTTTTTTTCGGAATATTTATTCTCCTAATCTATCTCTTTTATAGAATTATTGAGCCTTTTATCCTTCCCCTTTTCTGGGCTGGGGTTTTGGTTCTTATTCTCTATCCTCTTTATGAGCATCTTACAAAGGCTCTTGGTAACAGGGCGGGGGTTTCATCTGCCATTATGACAGTACTTACAATATTGGTAATTGTTCTGCCGCTTAGTATAATCATCACCACACTCGTGGTCGAAATGCTCGATGTCTATCAGGGGACAAAGGACCAGATTGAGGTTGCAAGGATAGCCTCAATAGTTGGGCATTTGAAGGAGCTTATTCCCATAACCTTTCTCCAGAAATTGCAGAGGAGGCTCGGTATTGGCGATATACGCCCTGAGGAGGCGGTGCTAAACGGCATAGGGATTGTGAGCAGCTATCTTTTTAAGCAGGTTCAAAACGTGGCGAAGAATCTGAGTATGCTGGTTTTTAATTTCGCCATAATGATCTTTGCCTTATTCTTTTTCTTCAGAGACGGAAGAAGGCTCTATGAAGAGCTGAGATACCTTATTCCCATGACGAATGAGCAAAAGGACCGAATATTCGGCCGGTTCTACGATATGATTTATGCCGTGATTCTGGGAATCATAGCCACATCCGCATTGCAGGGGCTTATAGCGGGACTCATTTTTCAGTTACTGGGGATTGCCTTTCCCGTTCTTGCGGGGGTGCTCACATTCGTGTTTTCTCTTATACCAATGCTCGGTGCCATAGCCGTGTGGCTTCCGGTTGGGGTTTATCTCCTCTTTACCGGAGAGGTATTTAAGGGAATAGCACTTCTCATTCTTGGAGGGGTATTAATAAGTTCGGTTGACAATATCATAAGAACCATTGTTATTAGGGAGAGGACGAAGCTCAATACGCTCTTTCTTTTTCTGAGCATAATTGGAGGGATAGGGGCTTTTGGATTCTCTGGAATCATCCTTGGCCCCATACTCTTTGCTGTCTTCGTCAGTTTTATAGAAATCTATAAGGTGGAATACACGAGGGTAAATTCACGTAAAGCCGATTCTCTATAGAAAGGGGCAATCCTTTATAACATTCCATGCACACTGCGCATGAAATAATGCGGTTCAAGATAATATGTATGATTGCCCCTACAATTAAGGTCAACTACTTTTTATACTCGCACTTGCAAAGGTCCTTTCTTATATATGCGACTACATTCCAGATGTCGCTTTCTGACAAAGCAGCCTTCCAGGACGGCATAGCGGGGGATTTTCCAACCGCTGCGCCACCCTCGCTTATGGTTTTAAATATATGGTCATTGGTAAGGGTGGACATATACTGTGCATCAGTTAAATTTCTCGGCTTCGGATTGAGCGCCGCTCCTGCGGGACCGTTTCCTTTTCCTTCAGGACCATGACAAGGAGTACATTTCTCCATAAATATCGCTTTGCCCTTCGCCGGATCGCCCTTTGGCTCGTCGGCACTTGCGGGAAGGGAGGCACTCAAGCTAAAAACCACCACGAGTCCTGCCGCTAGACATATTTCCTTGATCATTTTACCTGCACCTCCTCCTTTTTGTTTTATAACTATTTTAACTTATAAAAGGTTTCGGTGATTCTATATTATTTCCCGATCTATAGGATGATGCATAAAGATTAAGAATATAATTAGCCACGAATTAACACGAATGAAATTAAATATAAATAATTCGAGTCATTCGTGGCTAATATGAAAACCTATTCACTTAAATTATTAGAGGCATACCTCCCTTGTCTTGCTCTTCCTAGTGAAGAAAGATTCTGGAGAGGACAACTAAGGCTAAAAATTCACGGATTAATTTCCCAGAAACATCTAAGCGGCTTTGTGGTTAAATGTAATGGCCGCCATTAATTCTGAGTGTAATTCCCGTAATCCAACTTGCAGCGGGAGAGCAGAGATAAAGAACAGCAAGGGCGATCTCTTCGGGGGTGCCAAATCTTCCCAAAGGAATCTGCGCCACTATTTGTTTTCTAATATCCTCCGGCACGGTGCCCAGCATATCGGTTTCAATGAACCCCGGGGCTATGGCATTTACACGTATGTTATTTCCTGCAAGCTCCTTTGCCATAGTTTTCGTAAAACCTATTATTCCCGCTTTAGTAGCGGCATAGTTGGCCTGGCCGATATTTCCCATCTCTCCTATTATTGATGAGACAGAAACTATGACACCGCTCCCCTGAGCTATCATCGTCTCAATTACGGCTTTGGTGCAATTAAACAGGCTGGAGAGGTTGGTTTGAATAACCTCGTTCCACTGCTCAGGGGTCATTCTGCGAAGTGTCCTGTCCCTGTTTACTCCTGCATTATTTATCAAGATATCTACCTTCCCAAAGTGGTTCACGACCGCCTTGCCAAGGTTCTGGGCCTGCTCAAACTTGCTCACATCGGCCCTCACTGTAACGCACTTTCTTCCCATAGCCTCAATCTGTTGTTTTACCTCTTCTGCCTGTTTGTCGCTTCTGGAGTAGTTAAGCAAAATATCGGCCCCGCCTTCAGCCAGGGCAAGAGCTATTGCCCTACCAATGCCCCTAGAGCCTCCAGTGACAAGTGCGACCTTGCCACTCACGTCATACAGGTCCTTTATCATACCAGCACCTCCTTAAGATTGTGAGTTTTGATTGAACAATAGAGTTATGATTTTTAACTTTTTATAGAGGTTTGTCAAATCGGGCTGGAAATTTGATTATTCAGCTAAACATTGCCAATAAACTTTGCAAATGTCCCTTTCTTAGGGTAAAATCCCGAAAGTGTATAAAACAAGGAGGACAGCCATGCAAAAAGTCGTGATTTGTGAACCGTTAAGAACGGCGATTGGAACGTTTGGTGGAAGCTTAAAGGATTTTCCTGCCCCAACACTTGGTTCTACTGTAGTCAAAGAGATTTTAAATCGTACAAACATTAATCCAAAGGAGATAGAGGACTGTATAATGGGAAACATCCTCTCAGCTGGTCAGGGGATGAATCCTTCAAGGCAGGTTGCTCTAAATGCCGGGCTTAGCATTCAGACCCCTGCCTTTACAATAAACAGGGTCTGCGGTTCGGGGCTTCAGTCTGTTGCCCTTGCCGCTCAGGCGGTTAAGGCGGGAGATGCGGAGCTTATAATTGCCGGTGGTATTGAGAATATGAGCGCGGCTCCATTCTACCTCAGCAAAGCACGCTACGGTTATAGAATGGCAATGCCAAAGGATGAGATAGTAGACGGTATGGTCTATGATGGCTTGTGGGACATCTTCAATAACTACCACATGGGAGTAACGGCAGAAAACCTTGCCGAAACCTACAACATATCAAGGCAGGAACAGGATGAGTTTGCATATAAGAGCCAGATGAAATGCAAGGCCGCACAGGAGGCGGGAAAGTTTAAGGATGAAATTGTCCCTGTCATGGTGCCTCAAAGAAAGGGCGACCCGATTCCATTTGAGAAGGACGAGCACCCAAGAGGGGATACAACGCTACAGAGCCTCGCTGCGCTCCGCCCCGCGTTTAAGGTTGGCGGAACTGTGACGGCGGGAAACGCCTCAGGGATCAACGACGGTGCTGCGGCAATGATTGTCGCATCTCAGGAAAAGGCAAAGGCGCTGGGACTCAAACCGGCAGGCGCTATAGTTGCCTATGCTGTTGCAGGGGTTGAACCGTCCGTTATGGGAATCGGTCCTGTACCCGCTATTCAGAAGGTTTTAGACAAAGCCGGGCTTTCTTTGGATGATATAGACCTGTTTGAGTTGAATGAGGCATTTGCCGTTCAGTCTCTTGCAGTATTGAGAGACCTCCCAATTCCTGAAGAGAAGATAAACGTAAACGGTGGGGCCATTGCACTAGGTCACCCGATTGGAGCTTCCGGTGCCATTATATTGGTGAAGCTTCTCCACGAGATGAGAAGAAGGAAGGCCAAACGCGGCCTTGCCTCCCTTTGCATCGGCGGCGGCATGGGAATAGCGATGATAGTTGAGAAGGCTTAGTAAATTAGTGGGCTTGCAGAGGGTGCTCATGATCTCACCTATACAAAAATAGTAGGGGTTTGATTAATCAAACCCCTACCCAGTTACGGCATGAAAAGGGTTTCTGTTATAGGGATTGGAAAAACAAAGTATGGAGTAATCAAGAATCGAACCTTTCTCGATCTTGCTGTAGAGGCTGGGAAAAAGGCCCTTGCGAATGCGGGAATAACTCCTCAAGAGGTTGATGCTTTTTACCTCGGCAATTATGGCGGAAGCGATTTTATAAAACAGAACCATATTGCTCCTTATGTCGGTTCCGCTCTGGGGCTAAGGCGAGACGTTCCGTGTACACACATTGAAAACGCCTGCGCTTCGGGCGGCTCGGCGGTAAGGGAAGGGATTCTCGCTATAGGCTCAGGAACGGCAGCCAAGGTGCTCGTTATTGGGGCTGAGAAGATGAATACGGTTCCAACGCCCGCAGTTACAGAGTTTCTCGCAAAGGCCGGAGACTGGGAGAATGAGGTAAAGGTTGGATACACATTTCCGAGTGCATTTGCAATGATGGCAAGAAGGCACATGCACCAGTATGGAACCACGAGAGAACACCTCGCGGCGGTAACCGTAAAGAATCACAGAAACGCCGTTCACAATCCAGATGCACAGATGCAAAAACCTGTAACGATGGAGCAGGTGCTTAATGACAACAGAATTGTTGCTGATCCGCTTCGGCTCTATGACTGCTCCCTTATAACAGACGGGGCATCGGCGATTGTTCTTACGGAAAAGAACGACGCTCGAAATCTTTCGAGAAATCCCGTTGATATAATAGGGTTTGCTCAGGCAAACGATCTCTTTGCACTTTATCAAAAAGAGGATTTAACGAAATTTGATGCGACTGTAGAGGCGGCGAGATTGGCTTTTGATATGGCTGGCATAGAGCCGAAAGATGTAGACGTGGTTGAGGTTCACGATTGCTTTACGATTGCAGAGATTATTGCGATTGAAGACCTGGGGTTTGTTCCGAAGGGAGAGGGAGGTCCTGCTACGCTCGATGGTGTTACATCTCTTGAGGGGAAATTCGCTGTAAATCCAAGCGGAGGGCTTAAAGCAAAAGGGCATCCCGTAGGAGCAACCGGAGTAGGGCAGATCGTTGAGGTCGTAGAGCAGCTCCGCGGAAATGCCGAGGGAAGACAGGTAAAGGATGCCGAAATTGGACTTACACACAATATCGGAGGTTCCGGTGCAACCTGCGTTGTTCATATTCTGGCAAGGGGTTGAGGATGATAGATGTAAGGCTCCTTAAATGCACTTCATGCGGGACTGTTCAAGTACCTCCTGCCTACTCCTGTGTGTCTTGTAAGTCGGAGAAACTAGAAGAAACTCAAGTTCCTGGAAAAGGGACGATTTATACATATTCCACTGTTCACATTCCGCTTGCGACCCTCGAGAGGGAAGCCCCCTATACTGTGGCGATTGTTGAGATTGAGGGTGGGTGTAGGATTACGGGGCGGGTAATAGCATCCCCTGAAGAGCCGCTTAAAGACAGGCTTTCTATAGGTGCTCCCGTGGAGGTTGCAGAGGTTAGGGGTGGGATATATTTTTTTAAACTAAGTAATTGAGTTGTGCTATACCCAATTCTATTTTCTATTGCCTTTCAATTTCCTCGGTAAATCTTTTTTGATGACTCTCTGCAAGGTATCTTTGTAACTGCCTCTACTCTGCAACTTTAAAGCTGAAATGGGGTAGAATGCTAATGAATCATTGGGCAAAATATTAAGTGGATTCTTATCTGTTCAACCTGAGGAAGGAGGCGGAGATGTTATTTGGAGTTTCGATCTTTGCAACGGAATATACGATGCATCCTGCCGATCTAGCACGCGCACTCGAAGAGCGCGGTTTCGAATCACTATGGTTACCCGAGCACACTCATATTCCGGCGAGCCGATGCAGTCCCTGGCCTGGTGGAAAAGACCTGCCCAGAGAATACTGGCACACCTATGATCCTTTTGTTGCGCTCACCGCCGCGGCAATGGCTACTACAAGGCTGCGGATAGCAACGGGGATATGCTTGATCATTGAGCGCGACCCTATCACAACAGCAAAGGAGGTGGCCAGTCTGGACCAGTTGTCGGGAGGCCGTTTTATCTTCGGCATTGGCGGAGGGTGGAACGCAGAGGAGATGGAAAATCATGGCACGGGTTTCAAGAAGAGGTGGCGTGTGCTGCGCGAGCGCATTCTAGCGATGAAAGAGATTTGGACTCAAGATGAGGCAGAGTTTCATGGCGAATTCGTCAATTTTGACAAGATCTGGTCGTATCCCAAACCTGTACAGAAGCCCTATCCCCCAATCCTAATGGGAGGCGATGGGCCAACAACCTTTGACCGGGTTATTGAGTTTTGCAATGGCTGGTTACCCATTGGTATAGAGCCTGCCGACATGGTGAAAAAGATTGCCGCACTGCGTAAGCGTGCGGAGATGGCCGGGCGGGACCCGAAGCGAGTCTCAGTTTCTGTATACAGCGCCAGGCCGGAACAGAGGGCTATCGAGGAGCTGGAGAAGGCGGAAGTCGAACGCTTGATCTTCAGACTGCCATCAGCCGACGGGGAGACCCTGCTACCTCTGATGGACAGATACGCCACGCTCATCCGTTGAGGGAAATCCTATTTTGAGAAGGAAGCGGTGAACCAGCCAACCCGCTGTTGAGAAATAAAATTCCTTTCTATCTTTTTGAATACACTACGGCGACTTGTGATTGGGGACGAACTGCAGTAGCAATATTAGGATAGGTATGCTGCTTCGATTAGATGTTCCTGCTTTCTTGCCTTTCTAGGTCTATCTTGCACGATAGGCAGAGTTTTGCAAGCGGCATGGCTCTAAGCCGATCCTCGCCTATTTCGTCTCCGCAGCTTTCACAAATTCCATAACTTCCATCCTCAATCTTTCTTAAAGCCTCATCTATAAGTCTCAGCTTATCTCTCTCTCTATCGGTAAGCGTAAGAGATAGCTCCCTATCCCTATCGCTTGAGGCATGGTCATAAAAATCGCCAACATCAAACCTTAGATAATCAGACTCTGCTTTAACTGTTTGGGAAACGTCCTCTAAAAGCTCCTTTCTCATCTGAAGGAGCATATCCCTCATTTCATCTTTCCAGCTAGACTTATCCGGCTTCTTAGCTGACTCCGACACCACGCCCTCTTTTGTTCCAGTCTCCGGTTTTTTTACTGACTTCAAAACAATACCTCCTTGCCTCCTGCCAGTCGGTTTTTTCATCTTCTGCGAAGAAGCCTTTTTCCTAAGTAGCTTATCCTTTTTAGACTTCCTCTCGTTCTGTCTCGTTTTAGCCCTTTTTGCTTTCCCTTTTGTTGCTTTCCCCATGGGTTTACCCTCCTTCCTCGGAGGTTAATATGATAAGCACGCAACAGAGTTTGTCAAGGGGGATTTCAAATGGGTTTTTGATAAGGCAATTCGAACTCTTTACAATGTGCTATTAAACGGATATTCTAACTAGGGTTAGAAATTAAAAAGGGGTGAATTTATTATGTCTGGTCATTCGAAGTGGTCAAATATTAAACACAAAAAGGCAGCAGCTGATGCCAAGCGTGGAAAAGTATTTACAAAGCTCATAAGGGAGCTTACAGTCGCCGCGAGGTTAGGAGGTGACCCAAACACCAATCCACGGCTTCGAATGGCAATTTCTGCTGCTAAGAATCAAAATATGCCCAAGGATACTATTGAGCGTGCTATAAAGAGAGGCACAGGCGAAATAGGCGGAGAGGAACTCCACGAGATCATTTATGAGGGATACGGTCCTGGCGGAAGCGCCGTTCTCGTTGAGGTCCTTACGGACAATAAGAACCGTACCGTATCCGACATTAGAAGAATCTTTACAAAATACGGCGGCAACCTTGGAGAGAGCGGGTGTGTTGCTTGGACATTTGAGAAAAAGGGGAGAATCAGTTTTGAGAAAGGAAAAGTAGATGAAGATAAGCTCTTTGAAGTCGCGCTTGAAGCCGGAGCAGATGACGTGAAGAATGAGGAGGGCGAGCTTGTCGTAATTACCTCGCCCGACACATTTGAATCTGTAAAGGCCGCGATTGAAGGAGCGGGGCTTAAATATGCTTCGGCTGAAGTTACCATGATTCCCCAGAATAGCGTCCGGATTGAGGGAAGAGAGGCTGAGCAGATGCTCCGCCTTATGGAGGCCCTTGAAGACAGCGACGACGTTCAGAATGTCTACTCGAACTTTGATATTGCGGAAGAACTTATGCAGGCTTTTGGATAGCCGGATGAGAGTTCTCGGAATTGACCCCGGCTCGAGATTTTGCGGCTACGGGGTCTTAGAAAGCCGAAACAGCGGCGAGCTAATACATATAGAAAGTGGTTGTATTGTTCCAAACTCAGCTTTTTCGCTTCCACTTAGATTAAAAACCATTTATGAAGGTCTAAGAGAGGTAATAGAGCGCTGCTCTCCCGATGCCGTGTCTATTGAAGACGTGTTCTTTGCAAAAAATGCAAAGAGCGCACTCAAACTCGGAGAGGCAAGGGGTGTTGCTCTCCTTGCCGCGTCAATCTCCGGGATTGCTGTGTATGAATACGCTCCTACGGAGGTAAAACTTGCCCTTACAGGTCAGGGCCGGGCTGGAAAGCTAGAGGTTCAGGAGATGATTTCATCAATACTCGGAATCCCTGATTGGAAGAGGGCGGACGTTTCAGATGCGGTTGCAATTGCGCTTTGCCATATAAATATATCTCAGACAAAGGAACGGCTCGGCATAGAGATAATTAGACCCCGAAAGAGGAGGCGTCGGTGGACGGAAGATGATTTCTCTTCTGAGGGGTAGAATAGCCGAAAAATCACTTGGAAGAATCGTTATTGATATTCACGGGGTAGGGTACGGAGTTACCGTTCCGCTCTCTACATATTACCGCCTTCCTGAGATTGGCGGCGAGGTGGAGTTAAAGATCCATACCCATATAAAAGACGATGCAATAGAACTCTTTGGTTTTCTAACAGATGACGAGAAGAGAATATTTACAATGCTTCTCGGGGTCTCAGGCGTGGGGCCAAAAGTGGCGACAAACATCCTCTCGAGCATATCTCCTGCTGAGCTTGTGTCTGCCATCTCTTCAGGGGAGTTATCAAAGAAAAAGATTCCCGGAATTGGATCCAAGCTTGCATCAAGGCTTGTTACTGAACTAAAGGATAAGGCTTTAAAGATTCAGCCTAAAGGAGAGGTGGCGGGAAAAGCGGGGATTTTAGAAGACGTAATCTCAGCGCTTCTTAACCTCGGATACACAAAGAGCGAAATTGATGAACACATCTTACAACTAGAAGAATTAAGCGCGAATGAGAATGATATTGAGATGGCCCTTAGAGAGTCTCTCAAGGTCATGAGAAAGGTTTGAAGAGACCGATATTCATTCCAAATAAAAGGTATAATTACCCACGAATTCACATAGAATATTTTTTCATGCTTATTCGTGGGTAATTTATACGTATGGTATTTTTATATGGAAGAGAGTGTATATGGACGAGAAAAACGAGAGAGACGAAAGGATAGTAACTCCAAAGCTCCAGGAAGAAGATGCGCTTTTTGAGTCTAATATCAGGCCGAGGTATCTAAGAGAGTATCTGGGTCAGACCAAGGCAAAAGAGAAAATTGGGGTGTTTATAGAGGCCGCTCGGCGCAGAAAGGAGGCTCTCGATCACGTTCTTCTCTACGGCCCACCGGGGCTTGGAAAGACCACACTCGCCCACATTGTCGCAAATGAGTTGGGTGTAAGGATCCACGCCACATCCGGCCCCGTAATCGAGAGGATTGCCGATCTTGCTTCAATTCTCACACACCTTGACGAAAGAGACGTTTTCTTTATAGATGAAATCCACCGCCTTAACCGGATTGTTGAGGAGTACCTCTACTCGGCAATGGAGGATTACAAAATTGATCTTATGATTGGAGAGGGGCCGACTGCAAAGTCAATGAAGATAAGCGTGCACAGGTTCACATTAATAGGGGCTACGACGAGAACGGGGCTTATTACATCACCCCTGAGATCAAGGTTTGGAGTTGATCTGAGGCTTGACTATTACACCCCGGAGGAACTCGAAGAGATAATAAAGAGGTCTGCGAGAATTCTCGGGGTAAAAATCACGGATGAAGGGGCGCGCGAAGTTGCCCATCGCGCAAGGGGAACGCCCAGGATTGCAAACCGACTTCTGAGAAGGGTTAGGGATTTTGCCGAGGTTAGAGCGGACGGAGTTATCAGTCTGGATGTAGCACAAAGCGCGCTCGATATGCTTGAGGTGGATTCACTTGGACTCGACAATATAGATAGAGCTATACTCTCAGCGATTATAGAGAAATTTAAAGGCGGTCCTGTCGGTATTGAAACCATCGCTGCGGCTGTGAGTGAGGATAAAGACACAATCGAAGACGTATACGAGCCATACCTTCTCCGTCAGGGGCTTCTTGCCAAAACCCCAAGGGGCAGAACCGCTACTTCACTTGCCTACTCGCACCTCAAAATAAAACGCTCACACGAACAGAGCGGGCTTTTTAGGGATTAAGGAATAACTGGAGAATACAATGATTCAAATTGTAAGATTCTTAATTATTAGATTGAGGTCTTTTAATGCCCAGCTTCTTCATCCTTGACCTAAGGGTGCCGGGATTCATTCCTAGAATTGATGCTGCTCCACGTTTACCATCTATTATCCAGTTTGCCTCTTTGAGGGTTCTAATAATATGAGAACGCTCCATGTTTTCCATCTTCTTCGAATCGGAATCTATACCTGTATCAGGCCTTGCATCCAAGCAATCATCGATTTTCAATGACAATCCGGGTGTGAGAATAACGGCTCTTTCGATTACATTCTCGAGTTCCCTAACATTGCCGGGCCAGTGATACGAGGTCAGCACATCCATTGTCTCTTGAGAAATCATCTCTATCTTTTTGCCCAGCTTTCTGGAATATTTCTTTGTAAAGTACATTACCAAAAGCTCAATATCTTCTTTTCTCTCCCTAAGCGGAGGTATAAAGATCGGGAAAACATTGAGCCGATAATACAGGTCTTGTCTGAAATCTCCTTCTTGAACAGACTTTTTTAAATCCCTGTTAGTAGCAGCAATAACCCTCACATTTACTTTCAGGGTTTGAGAGGACCCTACTCGTTCAAACTCTCCATGCTGAAGTACTCGTAGGAGTTTTACCTGGGTTTCGAGTGGTAGTTCACCAACTTCATCTAAAAAAATGGTTCCACCATCAGCCAATTCAAATCTGCCAACTCTACGCTGCACAGCCCCAGTGAAGGCTCCTTTTTCATGACCAAACAACTCGCTTTCTACAAGCCCGGATGAGATTGCTCCACAGTTGACTTTAACCAATGGGTGCTCTTTTCGTTGACTCAAAGAATGAATCGCATGAGCTATGAGTTCCTTGCCGGTACCCGACTCACCTTGTATTAAAACAGTGGCGTCGGTAGGAGCTACCTGCTCGACCTTACGGAGCACCTTCTGGAGTGACTCACCTTTGCCTACGATCTCCTCAAAGTTGTATTCGGTCTTTAGTTCTTCTTGGAGGTAAATATTCTCTTGTTGTAAACGGTTCTTAAGCCTTTCTACCTCTGATAATGCATCTTGCAAAGCCCTCTCTGCCCGCTTACGCTCCTCTTCAACCCCGATAGCAGCACCGACTATATTCATGAGATGGAGGTCTTCGGCTCTCGGCTCCACCTCGGACTGATATAATACACAGAGCGATCCAACGGAAGCTTTATTCCATTTAACGGCTATCCCTATATAAGTTTGGAGATTGTAAGGGACAACCGATGGAGCAGTTTTTGCGTAAATTGTGTGCTGAAGATTTGGAATCACGACTGGGTCTTCCGAACCGAGCCGAATCACGTCATAGCAGGGAATTCCCTCCGCCTCAAACACCGGATTAAAATCGGGTGGCACATTCCAGCATCCTAATGAGCAGAGTTGCCTACCTTCCAGACGGCTGTAGATGGCACAGGACGCATTCATCAACTCGCCGCAGAAAGCCACCAGGCGATCTATGTTTTCGTCCGGGTTGCTGCCAAATTGGAGAAAGCATTCATTGAGCTTTTCAACTCGAATGCCTAATTCCCTGCGATCGGATATGTAGTCTCTGAGCTCGCGCTGGTATTTTAAGAGATCTCTATAATTTGTTTTATATCGAGGTTCTTGGCTTTCGGCCATATTTCCCTACCACTAATTAATTCTCTTTTAATTGCTTTCATTATATCTATTAATTCTATCCTGAGTCAATCTTGAAGAGCTTCTTTAAATAGTTTATGTCAGCCGAGATATTTCATGGGCAGTCATGATATTTCTCGGAGAGGCCTGATTAAATCGAAGAATGGATGCGAAGAGAAAATCATTGAATCTAATAATTGTAGCTAGTTGCAGTGGAGATTTAGATTTTTACTCTTTGGCACACCTCTTGCGTTCTAGTATAGACAAAATCAAAAAAGGAGGTAAGACAAAATGAAAAGGTTAATTGCTATAACAACGTTAGGTTTGGCTCTTGGTTTTTCTTCGTTTTCTTCTGCTACCGATTTTATGAATCTATACACTAAGCCAATGGCTAAGAGTGAGGTCGGAAACGAGATAAAGGGTGGAGATGTCGAGAAAGATTATATGAGTTTCTATATCAGCCTGAAAGGAACGACTACAACTACTTCACCCAAAATGAAAGAACAGGAAACAGATGAAAAGTCCATATCTGTTTTTGGTGTTCAGATTACTCAAAGAGTAGAGATGTAAACTAAGCCTAAGAGAAGCTCGACACCCTGTGAAGTCGAGCTTCTCTCCTAAAATTAGGAGGGAAAATGAGCGAACAGAACAGACAAGCTAAGATAAAAACAGCAAACACATATAACGCCGCTTTGGATCACTTCGATGATGAGCCGCTTGCCTTTTGGACTGTCTATGGAAGAAAAACGGTTGAGAGACTTCATTTAAGACCCGGCTCGACGGTTCTTGATGTGTGTTGCGGTACGGGGGCATCAGCCATTCCCGCAGCGCAAACGGTAGGGTTGAATGGAAGAGTTATTGGAGTAGACCTTGCGGAAAAGCTCTTAGAATTGGGACGCAAGAGGGCGGCTGATCTAAAACTCGAGAATATTGAGTTTCAAACTGGCGATATGGAAAATCTGGAATATCCGGATAATCACTTTGATGCGATTGACCAACTCGGCAAAGAGGCGGCGAGACGGGTTGAAGATGTAAGTTTAAAATGGATACTTGACAACCATGTTGATTCTGTTGAAACGAATGTTATTTATGCTGTGGGAATTAAATGAACTCAAGTAATGCGTGAAGATAAATTTTTTAAGTGGAGGAAAATGCCATGACAAATTTACTCAATGAAGCAACTGAGGAGCTTAAGAGCAAAGTGAGGGGCCAAATAGTGCTCCCCGGCGATCCAAATTATGAAGAGGTTCGCAAAATATGGAATGCGATGATCAACCGCCGGCCGGCTGTCATCGTGCAGTGCGCAAAAGCCGATGATGTTCCACATGCCATACGGCTTGCTCGCCGGAACGGGCTTGAGATATCCATTCGTGGCGCAGGGCATAACATCGCGGGTAACGCGGTGTGCGAAGGCGGTGTAATGATTGATCTTTCAAACATGAAAAATGTCCGCGTTGATGCTACAAAGAGGCGTGCATATGTAGAACCCGGTGCTACATTGGCTGATTTTGATGGGGTGGTACAGGAGTATGGGCTGGCAACACCGGTGGGGATTAATTCAACGACGGGCATTGCGGGTCTGACCCTGGGTGGCGGATTCGGCTGGATGACGCGTAAGTATGGTATGACCATAGATAATCTGGTCTCAGTGGACGTAGTTACGGCGGATGGCAAGAAGGTACGAGCAAACGAAAACGAGAATGCCGACCTGTTCTGGGCGATTCGAGGCGGTGGTGGTAACTTCGGGGTTGTCACGCAGTTTGAATTCAAGCTTCATCCTGTGGGACCTGAGATACTGGCTGGGTTGATCGTTTTTCCGTTAGACCAGGCAAAGCAGGTGCTGGGGAAGTATCGCGAATTTGTGAAATCTGCACCTGAGGAACTCAGTGTGTGGGTGGTACTTCGCCAGGCTCCGCCGTTGCCCTTTCTTCCCAAGGAAGTGCATGGCAAGGAGGTTGTCATATTGGCTATCTTCTATGCTGGAGATATCGCAGAGGGTGAGAAGTTGATAGCGGCTCTGCGCCGTTTTGGCGACGCGCATGGTGAGCATATTGGTGTAATGCCGTATGTACAATGGCAGAAGGCCTTTGACCCTCTGCTTACACCCGGCGCGAGGAACTACTGGAAATCCCATAATTTCACAGAGCTGCCCAATGAGGCGCTGGACACGATGGTCGAATTTGCGAAGAAGTTGCCCTCGCCGCAGTGCGAGATCATTATCGCACTTATCGCGGGCGCAGCCAATCGTGTTCCTGCGGATGCTATGGCATACGGTCATCGAGACGCAAGGTTCGTGATGAATGTGCACGGGCGATGGGATGAGGCGGCGCATGACGAAACCTGTATTTCATGGGCACGTGCGTTTTTCGAAGCCACTGCACCGTATGCGTCGGGCGGTGCATATGTGAACTTCATGACCGAAGACGAAACCGACAGGGTGGCTGCTGCTTACGGCGCGAACTACACCCGCCTGCGACAGATCAAGAAGCGATACGATCCGGAGAATATTTTCCATATGAACCAGAACATCAAACCATAAGCCCATAAGGCGTCAGGGCTTGATTCTTAAATCAAGCCCTCTACATATTTTCGTCAATGTTGTTGCCCTCGGTGATGTCATGGAATGCACCGGCGGTAGGGGGCAAACTCTTATGCTATTACTTCAAATGCACCACGGATAAATTTAATAAACGTTTTACTATTTACTATCTAGATTTTCTCTTATTTTTCGCTTACTATTACTCTATATATGCAGGTTATTCTCAGATTTCTCTATCTCCTCTCAATTGTCTTCTGGATAGGAACTCTATTCTTTTTCTCTTCCTCTGTGGCGCCGAGCATCTTTAAAACTCTCCCCAGGCAGGTGGCAGGAGAGGTGATTTCCGGCATTTTTCCCAAATACTATCTTGTCGCTTATATATGCGGTGGTATTGCACTCATTACCTCTATACTTTCTTGGCTTACTGGAAGCCATTCATCCGGGATTTCGTATCTATTGAGGGTTGTGATACTTGCCATTATGGTTGGGCTTGCGATATTTGCCGGAGCGGTAATAAGACCTCAGGCACTGGATGTAAGGGCCCAGATGAGAACCCTGTCTGAGGACTCCCCTCAGTATAGAGGGTTGCAAACCAGGTTTAATAAGCTTCACAGACGGTCTGTAATCATAAACTCTGTTGTCTTTTTACTCGGATTTGCTATTATTTTTATTACCGCATATAATTATAGAGAATAAAGAAATCTTAGAAAGGAGGTAAGCCAATATGTTTGCGGTAACTGCGAAAGCTGCTGGCGAGGTTAAGAGGCTTCTACAGGATGAAGGAATATCTGAGGCCGTTCTTAGAGTTCGAGTAGTTCCCGGCGGATGCTCTGGATTTTCTTATGAAATGGGCTTTGATGACACAACCGAAGATACGGATAAGATTTTTGAGGCAGAAGGCATTAAGGTTGCGATTGATGAATTGAGTTTTCCTTATCTCCAGGGAGCTATACTTGACTATTCAGATGGCCTTAGCGGCACGGGGTTTACAATTAAAAACCCGAATGCTAAAGGCTCCTGTGGCTGCGGCTCGTCCTTTACAGTTTGATAATAAACTCGTTGAAAACTACGGCTGGCTCTTATCCAAAGATGAGGGCCAGCCATTTTTTTATTGCCCTAGAGCAATAATCCAAATATAAGGCCGGAAAAGTTCCCTCTGACTTAATTCCTAAAGAGAAGGGGAAAATACCATGAAATTTGGAGTCGGGTATTACAGCCTGCAATCGCCGCCACATAATCCTGTTTCACATCAGCAGCTATATTCTGAAATGTTAGATCAGATAGGTGTGGCTGAGGAACTCGGATTTGAGTCCGCATGGTTAACCGAGCATCATTTCCTGTCGGATGGATACTGTCCCTCCCTACTCGTAACGGCGGCTGCCATAGCCGCTCGCACCCGGAGAATCCGTATCGGCACAGGGGTTTTGCTCTTGCCTCTGCATAATCCAATCAGAGTCGCCGAGGACGCCGCGGTTGTAGATATTATTTCAGGGGGACGCTTAATCTTGGGTCTTGGACTGGGATATAGACAGGAGGAGTTCGATGGCTTTGGCGTCTCTCTCAGGGATAGAAAAGGGCGGATGGATGAGGGCATTGAGGTTCTACAGAGGAGCTGGAGGGATGAGCCATTCAGTTTCGAGGGCAGGCATCACCAATATAGAGACCTCAATGTCACACCAAAACCCGTTCAAAAGCCGATTCCTATCTGGATCGGTGCATACCAAGAGCCAGCCATAAGGCGCGTTGCCCGATTAGGTGTGCCTCTCTATCTTGCGAGTGTTGGTACAGTACCGTTTCTCCAGAGGGAGATGGCTTTATTCCACAATGCCCTTCGAGAATTCGGGCGTAATCCACAAGGGATTGAACAGCCCCTCGTCCGCGATGTTTATGTCACACACGGGGGAAGGGAAAAGGGGTGGAGGGAAATTAAAGAGCACGTGACGTATATATATAAAGGCTATGCCGAATGGGGCTCAATGGTTGATGGAGAAGGAAATCCGATAACAGACCCGAATGACCCCAGATTGGAAGATGTTGCAAAGGAGCAGGGCATATTTGGCACGCCTGAAGAATGCATTGAGACAATTAAAGATTTTCAGCAATCTCTGCCATCGCTCAACCATCTCGTTTGCCGTTTTAAATTCCCCGGCTTCGATTACAGGCGATCTATGGAGTCCATGAAGCTCTTTGCCGAAAAGGTAATGCCGCATATAGAATAAAAGAATACAGAATATTAGGATACAGAACACAGGAGAAACACTTCTGAATTCTAACTCTTGTATACTGTATTCTGTCTACTGTCTACTCATATAAATTGGAATTCAGAAAACTCGGAAAGACAAACCTACTAGTTCCAGAGATTGGTTTTGGCACATGGGGTATAAGCGGGCGTGGATACGGGCCGACAGATGATAAAGAATCCATACGTGCCCTGCACAGAGCCTTAGACCTTGGTGTCAATTTTATAGATACGGCAGACATCTATGGAGACGGTCACAGTGAAGAACTCATCGGTCGGGTTTTAAAAGAAAGGGGGGATAAAGAAACTGTAATTGCCACTAAGTTTGGTTGGGACTTCTATAGAGACGGTGTGGTAAAGAGCAATCTAAAGAGAAACTATATATCTTTTGCATTAGAAAAGAGTTTAAAGAGGCTTGGAAGAGAGTGGATAGACATCTATCAAATACACAATTCAAAGCCAGCCGATATAGAAAGGGGTAGCGTGTATGAGACGCTTGATGAACTTAAAAAGCAGGGGAAGGTCCGGTTCTATGGGGTTTCAGCCTTTTATACTGAAGACGGCATATCGGCAATAAAGACAGGAAAGCCCGACACGATTCAGGTCATATACAACATTCTGGAACAGGAGGCGGAAGAGAGGTTATTTCCACTTGCCCTAGAAAACGACATAGGAATTATTGCGCGTGAACCTCTTGCTGGCGGGCTTCTTACGGGAAGATATAATGAGAACTCAAAGTTCCCAAAAACCGACCACAGACACGGGTGGAGCAGGAAATTTTTAGAAGACGGGGCGCGAAAGGTCGGCAAATTAAAATTCCTGAAAAAAGAGGGTCAAACCTTAGTTCAAGCGGCTTTAAGGTTCTCTCTTGCCCACAAAGCCGTATCCGTCGTTATTCCGGGAGCGAAGACGGTGAAACAGGTAGAAGAAAATATAAGTGCGGCAGAGGCTGAACTTAGTCCTGGTGATTTAAAACGAATCGGAGAACTTTACAGAAGTGATTTTGTTCTATAAATCTGGAATCTACACTAAAAAATACATATTGAAATAGGTCAATTGAAGAAAGCCTTTTGGCTACGGTTTGTTGTTCTTGAGATAATGACAATGGTAGATATAAACGAACTAATGATTTATTAACTTTCACAAAAATTATAGCTATAATTAATGCAAAATAGAGGCAATAGAAGCATGTTAGATTTAAAAGCACAGCTAGATGAGCTTTATGCTTTGCAAATTGCATGTTTGGAATTCAGACATGGAGTACGGCGAGAAACCTCACCTTGGAAGCTTTTTAAGCCTTCCCACTTCATTTATGCTTATTTCACCTTTAATAGCATATACTCTTTTGATTGGGATAATTTCTTCAAAGAGACAAAACCTTTGGAATGGCAAGCAGTACTCAATCCTGAAACGAACAAAGAAGAGTTTCCATCGGAGTCGAAAAAGTTTAGAAACATGATTAATGTCTATTACAACATTTTAGGTGCTGAAGCTCCTGTTCTTTTTCTAACATCACTAAAAAATCACCTTTCCGAAATTTCAAATCCAGAAGAAGAATTGAAGCATATTACTCCTGATTCAAGAACAAAAAATTACATAGACGGCTTTAGGTTGAATTTTTCTCAATTCTATAAAGCCGAATTGATCGGCAATAGGCATCGCGAGGCTCTGAAAGATATTCTGTACTTTGTTTATCTTGTTCGGAACAACATTTTCCATGGAAGCAAGACAACCATAGAAATGATGGATGAAAGACAGCAGTCTCGATTAGTCATTTATACGGCTATTTTGCTGGCAATAAACGAATTGCTATTTGAAACGGCAACAAGAAAAATTGGCTGGAAAAAGCCACAGATTAGTTTTAAAAGCAATTATCGGCAAATATCTACTTCTGTTTCCCGGACAAAACATATCAAGCCATTTGAAACTGGTTAGGAGGTAAATTTATGGAAGCCAAACCATTAGGACGGTACATTGTGGCTGATCCTGCTATTTGTCATGGCGAGCCAACTTTCCGTGGCACGCGCATCTTGGTTGCAGACGTGCTTGAACAGGTCGCCAGCGGCATGGCTTGGGAGGCGATTATCGAAGAATGGCACGGGGGAGTGACTAAAGAAGCAATTGCCGAGGCTGTTCGTTTGGCTCGTGAAGCGCTGGTTACTCATATGCCAGATTTAGTGTCAGAGACGCGTGGGTCATGAATGTTCTGGATGAGAATATCCCTGATAGCCAACGGCAACTCTTGCGTAGCTGGCGGATTCGCGTTCGACAAATCGGTCATGAGATTGGTCGCCAGGGAATGAAAGATGAGGAGATCATCCCGCTCCTACACGAGTTACGCCGAGTGACTTTCCTAACTCGTGATCTAGGTTTTTACAATCGTTACCTTTGTCATGTTAACTACTGTCTGGTCTGTTTGGCTGTAGGCCAATATGAAGTAGCCAGTTTCATCCGTCGTTTCCTACAACATCCTGAATTCAATACTCAAGCCAAACGAATAGGCAAAGTGATTCGAGTGTCGCACATAGGGATAAGATTATGGAAACTCGATGTTGAGAAAGAAGAAAAGCTGGCGTGGCTTAATTGATGCCTGAACTCATAAACTCCGATAGGCTCACCCCCACTAGATTCAATAACTGGAAAGTATTAGAATTCATACCTACTTGAATCCCTAAAATAAACAAACCAAGGAGAAGAAAATTGAAAGTCCTATTTCTGTCCCTGATCTTTTCTCTATTTTCCAGTTTGTGCATTACACATGCCGAAGAGGGTGCGCGTGTGGAGATGTTTTCGCCTCGTGGCACAGTCAAGGACGTGAGACAGGTTAAAGCCAGATTTTCAGAGCAGATTGTGCCTTTCGGCGAGCCGCACCTTGCAGAACCGTTTGATATTAATTGTTCTGAAAAGGGACAATCGAGATGGATTGATGGGAAAAACTGGTCTTATGATTTTAGTAGAGGCATTCCGGCAGGTGTGGTTTGTGAATTTACACTAAAGCCCGATTTAAAGACCCTTTTGGGAAAGAGGATAACGGGACAAAGGAGGTTTTCATTTTCCACAGGGGGCCCCGCGATAAAAGAGTCCTATCCCTATGAGGGTTCTGAGTATATTGATGAGAATCAGATATTCATTCTCATGCTCGATGCCGAGCCGAAAGAGGAATCGGTTGCCTCTAATGTCTATTTCTCTGTGGGAGGGATAAATGAGCGCGTCGGTGTGAGGATTCTTAAGGGCGAGGAAAGGGAAAGGATACTCAAGGTCAGCGGACGGAACAGGGATAAGAATATTCCTAAGATTGTCATTCAAGCCAAACAGAGCTTTCCAAACAATTCCGAGGTTCATCTGGTCTGGGGAAAGGGCGTTGCGTCTCAAGGTGGTGTGAAAACAGCCAAAGACCAGGTATTGAATTTCAAAACTCGCGGCCCGTTTATGGCCACGTTTAACTGCGAGAGGGAGAATCCAAAGTCAAACTGCATTCCAATACTGCCAATGACACTTAATTTCTCATCGTCCGTTCCCTGGGAATATGCAAGCAAAATTGTACTAAAGGGAAGAGATAAGGTTTATACGCCGTCCAAGGTTGAGGAAAATACCGAATTCGTTGATTCGGTATCGTTTAAAGGTCCATTTCCTGAAAATGCATCGTTTACTGTGGAGATTCCGAAGGGTATAAAAGACGATGCGGGGAGGGATTTGGCGAATTTGAATAAATTCCCTCTTGTCGTAAAGACAGATGAATATCCGCCGCTTGCAAAATTCTCGGCGCGATTCGGGATTATAGAGCTTGGAGATCCGGTGCTCCCCGTGACAATCAGGAACATTGAGCCTCTTGTCAAAACGAGGATGGCTGATGTTGGAGGGAAGACCGATGAAAAGATGAGCGAGGGAGAGTCTCAGAATTTAAAGGGGAGGGTTCATAGAATCTCGACAGGCGGTGATGATGAGATTATAGAGTGGCTGAAAAAAATATCCCAGGCAAGGCGTGAAAATTCTCTTTTTAAAAATGAAAAGGGAGTAAGAGATTTTTCCATTCCCAAACCCGGCGGTCAAAAGGCGTTTGAGGTGGTCGGAATTCCATTAAGGAACCCTGGATTTTATGTTGTTGAGATTGAAAGCGATATTCTCGGCGCGTCCTTGATCGCGAAAAAGGAGTCTATGTACGTTCCGACAACGGCCCTTGTCACAAACCTTTCGGCGCATTTTGAGTGGGGAAGGGAATCCTCAATCGTATGGGTTACTACACTTGATAAGGCGGAGCCTGTAAAAGACGCCTCTGTTTCAATAAGGGACTGTAATGGAAAGCTAATATGGGAGGGGAAGACAGATGAAAATGGGATTGCTAGAATAAATGCCGAGATGCCTTCTCAACAGAATCTTCCCCATTGCAAATTGGATGTCAATTACGGTGAGGCGTCTCCTGCACTTGAGGGTATAGGTGATGGGTTATTTGTATTTGCAAGGACATCGAACGACATGACATTTGTGCATTCAAGCTGGGAGAGCGGTATTGAGCCGTGGAGATTCAACCTGCCGAATGAATCATATCAGGGAGCAACCATTGCACATACCATATTTGACAGGAGCCTCCTCAGGGCGGGCGAGACGGTTCACATGAAGCACATCATAAGGAATCACACGATGTCTGGGTTCTCAATGGCACCGGAGATGCCGAAGGCGGTATTGATTAGACATCAGGGGAGCGATCAGAGGTATAAATTCCCCATAAAATTTGACTCAAGCGGTATTGCGGAGACGGAGTGGAGGATACCGCCCGATGCAAAGCTCGGAGCATACGATGTAGTTTTTTTTAAAGATACGGGCAAAACTAAATCTCAAACAGCCGCCGGAGAAGAGGGAGACGAGGAGTATTACAATCCCGATGGCTGGACTTCGGGAGCGTTCAGGGTAGAGGAATTTAGGGTGCCATTGATGAAGGGGGTTATTCAGCCCCCAAAAGAGCCTCTCGTCAACGTATCTTCCGTAGATGTTGACCTCCTTGTTAAATACCTCTCAGGGGGAGGCGCAGGGAATGCGCCAGTAAAGTTGAGAAGTCAAATACAGCCCCGGCACGTGAGCTTTGCGGATTATGAGGACTTTACGTTTGCAAACGGCGAGATCAAAGAGGGAATCTCCCGGAGTTCTTACGAAGAAGAACCGGAAGGGGAGGCCCAGAAGATGAAGGTTCAGAGCCAAGATCTCGTGCTTGATAAAGGGGGTGCCCTGAGGGCAAAGATAACGGATGTTCCAAAGGTTTCTGCGCCTCAGGACATACTAGCGGAGCTTGAGTTTAAAGACCCAAATGGCGAGATACAAACCGTCTCTACGAGAATACCCCTCTGGCCCTCAAAATTGCTCGTTGGAATAAAGCCCGATTCATGGGCGGCATCAAAGGATTCATTCAGATTCCAGGTGCTTGTTCTTGATCTACAAGGCAAGCCCGTCCCGGACAGGTCTGTAAATGTAGACATTCTTGAGAAAAAAAACTACTCACATAGAAAGAGGCTCGTGGGAGGGTTCTATTCTTATGAAAACATAACCGAGGTACAGAAGCTCGGCTCCCTCTGTGAGGGAAAGACGGATGCGAAGGGCCTTTTAATTTGTACGGCGAAATCACCCGTTTCGGGGAATGTCATTCTTCAAGCCAGAGTGGTGGACAATGCGGGAAATATCTCCATTGCCAATCGGGATGTGTGGATTGCAGGAGGGGGCGAGTGGTGGTTTGATGTCTCCGACAATGACAGGATTGACATTCTGCCTGAGAAAAAGAGATATGAGCCGGGAGAGAATGCGAGGTTTCAGGTGAGGATGCCGTTTAGAGAGGCTACGGCGCTTATCACCATTGAACGTGAGGGCATAATAGATGCATCGGTTAAGAAACTCTCAGGAAAAGAGCCTGTGATAGGGATTCCAATTAAAGAAAATTATGCGCCAAACGTTTTTGTTTCGGTTCTTGTTGTGCGGGGCCGTGTCGGCGGCATTCAGCCCACAGCGATGGTTGATCTTGGAAAGCCCGCTTACAAGCTTGGAATCGCGGAGATTAACGTTGGATGGAAGGGACATGAGCTAAAGGTAAAGCTCTCTACGGATAAGGGTGTCTATAAAATAAGGGATAAAGTAGATGTAAAGGTCGAGGTAAAAACGGCTTATGGAGGGGTTCCGCCGAAGGGGAGCGAGGTGGCAATTGCCGCGGTTGATGAAGGGCTTCTTGAACTCTCGCCCAACGATAGCTGGAAACTCCTCGATGCGATGATGGGAAGGAGGGGATATGAGATCAGAACCTCCACCGCACAGATGCAGGTGGTGGGGAAAAGGCATTATGGACTAAAGGCATTGCCACAAGGCGGGGGCGGCGGAAAGCAGATAACACGGGGGTTGTTTGACACACTCCTATTCTGGAAGGCGCGCGTGCCATTAGATGAGAAGGGTGAGGCCTATGTGGAGATTCCCCTTAATGATTCACTGACGAGCTTTAGAATCGTTGCGGTTGCAGACGGAGGCACGGGGCTATTCGGCACGGGAGAGACGAGTGTAAGGACGACACAGGACCTAATGGTTCTCTCGGGGATTCCGCCGATTGTAAGAGAGGGGGACAGGTTTAAAGCCGGATTCACGGTTAGGAATGCGTCTGATCACAAGATGGATTTAGAGATTAAAGGAAGTATCACGGGCGTTAAAGGGCTTCCCATAATTAATGAGCCCCTAAAGCCGGGCGAGGCAAAGGAGGTTGGATGGGAGATTGATGCTCCTTATGTCACGGATAGCCTGATATACGATGTCATGGCAAAAGACAGGGATAGCGGGGCGCAGGATAATATTAGGGTTATGGAGAAGGTGGTTGAATCAATTCCTACACGGGTTTTCCAGGCCACTCTTGCACAAATTGACAAGGTCTTCAGTGCTGACATTGAAAAACCGGAGGATTCGATTCCGGGTAAGGGCGGGATTAATGTCTCAATCAGACCAAAGCTCTCAAATAGCCTGAGCGGGGTTAGGTGGTATATGGGGCGTTATCCATATATATGTATGGAGCAGAAGGTTTCAAAGGCCATTGCGTTGAGGGATGAGGCGTCATGGAAAAAGATTATGTCTGAGATGCCATCATACCTTGATTCAGACGGGCTTGTAAAATACTTTCCAAAGATGGATTCTGGGAGCGATGTGCTAACCTCTTATATACTCTCAATCTCAAGTGAGTCTGGATATGAGATTCCGTCCGATATAAAAAACCGGATGGTTGACGGACTGACGGGATTCATCGGAGGAAAGGTAACCAGATATTCCTCTATACCCACTGCCGACCTCTCAATAAGAAAGATGGCCGCGCTTGATGCGCTTTCACGCAACGGTAAGGGCAGTGCAAACCTCTTGAGTTCTATTTCGGTGGAGCCTAATCTCTGGCCCACATCAGCGGTGATAGATTGGATGGATGTGCTTCTGAGGGTTAAGGACATTCCAAATCGCGATAAAAGACTCAAGGAGGCGGAGCAGATAATAAGGTCGCGTCTCAACCTTCAGGGGACTACAATGGGCTTTTCAACGGAGAGGACGGATTACCTCTGGTGGCTTATGGTTTCAGGCGATGAGAATGCTGTAAAGGGTTTATTGACCCTGATTTCATTTGAGAGCTGGAAGGAGGACATTCCGAGAATGGCGAGGGGCGTGATAGGAAGGCTGAATCATGGGCATTGGGACACAACGGTTGCAAACGCTTGGGGGGTGCTCGCAATGGAGAGGTTCTCACAAAAATTTGAATCCGTTCCTGTGACAGGCTCTACGACCTCTGAATTGGATAAAAGGGTAGAGACTGTTGATTGGACTAAATCACCTGGTGGTGAAGGCTTTATGTTTAATTGGCCGGTGACAAAAGAGAAATTAACCATCACACATAATGGCACAGGGAAGCCCTGGGCTATCATACAGAGCCTTGCCTCAGTTCCGCTTAAAGAACCCTTCTCAAGCGGGTACACAATTAAAAAAACTCTAACGCCCATAGAGCAAAAGGTGACAGGGAAATGGACGAGAGGCGATATAGTCAGGGTTCATATCGAGATTGAGTCTCAATTCGATATGGCATGGGTTGTTGTGGACGACCCAGTACCTGCGGGATCAACCATTTTAGGGACCGGTCTTGGAAGGGACTCGGAGATTTTAACGAGCGGCGAAAAGAGGGAAGGGTGGGTATGGCCTGCGTTTGAGGAGCGCACATTCCAGGCATTCAGGTCATATTATGAATATGTGCCAAAGGGAAAATGGACTGTCGAATACACTCTGAGGCTCAATAACGAGGGGGTGTTTAATATGCCTCCAACAAGGGTCGAGGCTCTTTATTCCCCTGAGATGATGGGAGAGATACCGAATGATAAGATAACCGTTGAGCCGTAGTGAGGAGGGGCGCATTGCGTGTCCCGAATCGTTTCTTTTTGATTCTTGTAATACTAAGTCTGTTTGTTAGAATAGTTAGTGTAATCTCAGAGAATACAAAGGACGTAAAAATTGGCCAGGCAAATTGAAGACAATAAATATGAAATCCTTACGGTACGGCTGGCACCCGTTGATATGAAACTCTTGAAAAAGGCCGCTGAAAAATTGGGTATCGGTCATACCGTTTTAGCAAGGTTGCTCATTAGAGGCACACTCAGGAAAGAAGGAAGCACACGGTTCCCGCTTCTAGAACTCAGTAATCTTCTGTCGCCACTGGCTAAAGAGAAGGGTCTTACTGAAGAAAGTCTATCAAGTAGGGTTAAAAAAGTGCGAAGAAAACTCTGGAGGTAGGGAATCCTATAAAAGCTGTTTATGGCTAAGCTTCAGGTGTTTTTCGATACGGGGGCTTTGCTTGCCATTATACTTTTTCCTCATAAAAAGATGATTCGTCTTCGTCTCACAAAAATTGACGAATATCAATATCTTACCTGTCTAAAACATTCACTATGGGGGAGCAAAGCAGCACGTTTCAAGGGTTGGCAACAGGGAGATTATCTCGCTTTCATAGTTGATAAGGCACTTGCTGGCCTTGCTGAAGTCACTGGAAGGCCATTCCAATCTAAACAAAAAGTTTGGGAAAAAGATCTCTATCCCCACAGAATCCCAATCAAGTTTGTCCATGCTCTGGCTATAGAGCAAAGAATTCCTATCTTAGGTGAGGTCAGAGATGCTTTGACATCAGCTTGGGGACCAAAGTATGGCTGGGGAATCTTAAATCAGCAAGTTTTAACCGACACAGCAGCCGAGACTATTATAAAAGCGATTCGTTCACGCCCAAATAGTCTTCCTACGATTGAATCAAATATTGAGCAACTTTTAGCGGAAGCAGACCAACTAGAAGAAATTATGCCTAAAGAAAAACGAAAAAGAGGACGCCCAAGAAAAGAGATTTTAGAAATAGAGGAAGTACTTAAAACTAAAGAGGAGGAGTCAGCACATTCAAAGACGCAGTCCGCGCTTATTAGGCTAGGAAAGATAACAGGCTGCTCTATCTGGATTGCTTCAAATGATAGAGGGCGACTTTTTCAAGGTAAACCTTTAGGCGAAGGATGTTTGAAATCCCTTCCAAATCTAGGCTTGAGTGAAGAAGCCTCACATCGTATTTCGCTTATAGATATTATCTGGATTCGCCAGAACGCCCCAGTTTGCGCTTTTGAAGTCGAGACTACAACATCCATATATTCCGGTCTTCTACGGATGGCTGACCTACTCTCAGTTGTGCCCGCATTAAACATCAAGTTGTTTATTGTTGCTCCAGATGAACGCCAAGAAAAAGTGATGGCTGAGTTATCACGGCCTACATTTAGAAAGATTGGTCTTAATGACTTCTGCAAGTTTATCCCTATGGGAGAACTTGATAAGCTTCTGCACAGGGTTGAGGGTTTGGAAGGGCACGTTCAACCAACCATTCTTGATACGATCGCTATAGAGGCTGAGGAAGAAATTGATGAGTTAGCGCAATAGGGTTACCATATCACTAACATTCCTATAATTTTCTATGGTTAAGGTAGTTATTAATCATAGGGATAGGCAGATAGTTGCTACATTATCCAGTATTTCATGATATGATTAAATTATCAGGAGGATACAGCCGTGGATATTGATTGGAGAAAATTTATACACTCAGATCCTGAAATTCTGCTCGGTAAGCCGGTGGTAAAGGGAACGCGGCTATCTGTAGAATTCATTTTAGGTCTTTTTGCTGAGGGCTGGACAGAACAACAAGTGCTTGAAAATTATCCCACATTGACAGCAGAGAGTCTGCGAGCCGTATTTGCCTTTGCTAAAGACTGTATGTGTGAAGAATCCCTATATACAATTCCAACTGAGTCAGTTTGATGGACTTTCTAGCAAATGAAAATTGTCGAGAGAGGCAGAGTACGTCAAAGAACACTCTGACTCGATATTTCTATATAATGATCTAGATTCCATGCGATATTTCAATAGAAGGATGGCGTCATTTATCGCAATATTCTCATTTCTCTTCACAACCCACGCCTACGCCCTGCCTACGTTTGAAGGGGTTAAAAGCTCGTATAAGAAATCCGATGCGGTTCTCCTGGATCGTCACGGAGAGATCATACACGAACTCAGGGTTGATGAAAAGGGAAGGAGGCTCGATTGGATAGGTCTCAAGGATATATCTCCGTCTTTAATAAAAGCTGTTATTCATTCGGAAGACAAGAGGTTTTACGAGCACCATGGCGTTGACTGGAGGGCAGTAATAGCCGCTGTCTTTGATAGACTCCTATCGAAGGGCGATAGGGGAGCAAGCACTATAACGATGCAGCTCGTATCAATCCTTGATAAGGGGCTAAAGCCAAAGGGGGTAAAAAGAACGCTTGGCCAAAAATGGGGGCAGATAGAGGCTGCATGGGAGATTGAAAAGACATGGTCTAAGGACGAAATACTTGAGGCTTATCTAAATCTCACGACATTTAGAGGGGAACTTCAGGGCATATCGTCTGCGTCAAGGGGGATTTTTGATAAAGAGCCAAGCGGGCTTGATGAGACAGAATCCCTTGTACTTGCCTCCTTGATTCGCTCGCCAAATGCCCAGGTTGGCGATGTGATAAAGAGGGCATGCGTCCTTGGAGACTCCATTAGGTCACAAACCCGATGTGAAGACATAAGGAGCATTGCCCAAAGGCTCTCAGGCCCCTATTATATAAAATCCCGCATCGCACTTGCCCCTCATGTTGCACGAGAGTTATTGAAGAAAGAGGGTGAAAGGGTCGTTTCAACACTTGATGGAAGGCTCCAGAGGTTTGCAACCGAGGTCTTGAAATACCAACTCGGCCTCCTGAAAGGTCAAAATGTCCACGATGGGGCAGTTCTCGTTATGGACAATAAGACGGGAGACATCCTAGCCTACGTTGCAAATAGCGGAATTTCTTCGAGCGCGAGATACGTGGATGGAATTAGGGCGCGGAGACAGGCAGGCTCGACGCTCAAGCCCTTTTTATATGAACTTGCGATTGAAAGGCGCCTGATTACGGCGGCATCCTTAATTGACGATTCCCCTCTCGACATACCGACTCCCGCCGGGCTTTATATACCGCGGGACTATGATAATGAGTTCAGGGGCCTTGTGAGCGTCAGAACCGCCCTTTCATCATCGCTCAACGTTCCCGCCGTAAGAACCCTCATGCTGGTCGGGGAAGAGCCGTTTGTCGCGAGACTCAGAGAACTGGGATTTGAAAACGTTGATGAATCGGGGGACTACTACGGTTTCTCACTTGCCCTTGGCTCTGCCGATATAAGCCTCTACGAACTTGTGAATGCATACAGAACATTGGCTAATGGCGGGGTGTGGAGCGAGCCGAGTCTGAATTTTGATAAGAAACCGGGTGTGCAGAGGCGGGTTATGAAAACTGAAGCCGCATTCATAATTTCAAATATCCTCTCGGATAGAGAGGCAAGGAGCGTCACATTCGGGTTTGAGAATCCACTATCCACACGGTTCTGGACTGCGGCCAAAACCGGGACGAGCAAGGACATGAGAGACAACTGGTGCATCGGGTATTCGCAAAGATATACCGTAGGGGTTTGGGTTGGGAATTTTACTGGCGAACCGATGTGGAACGTCACGGGCATAACGGGAGCTGCCCCTCTATGGCTTGATATAATGAACTATCTCCATCTCAACACCACCAGCATTCCTCCCCAACCGCCTGGAGGAGTGATAGCAAAGGCGGTTGAATTTGACCGCCATATTGAACCTGAAAGAATAGAGTGGTTTATGCGTGGCACGGAGCCGGGTTCAATAGAACTAGATACGAATCATGGAAATGCCCACATTATATATCCCCCGAACGGGACTATAATCGCCTTAGACCCGGACATCCCCGAAGACCGCCAGTTGCTCTTTTTCGAATCTCAGCCCGATAATGTGAGATTCAATTGGATGTTGAACGACAGAAGGATAAGGGGTTCTAATCCAAGGGTTTCGTGGAAACCGAGAAGAGGGAAATATACACTATCCCTTGTGGATAAAGGAAACCGTATTATTGACTCTATAGGGTTTGAGGTTAGATGACCGGGGTCTTGCAATTGGGATTTCGGATTGCTGATTGAGAAAGTGAGGATTGGAGAACCACAGTGCCTACATTGACAACCCTTTTTGAATGCAATAGTATTTGATGGAATCAATATAACGCTTTCGAAGATGCTCTGAAGGGTGTGCAAAACGCCTCTGGAAATATGAGCATTTTCGATAAAGCATTAGCCCCAAAGTCCTGTATATATTTTCGATTAATACTTTTTTCATCTGGAAAATATGACATAAGTCGGATTGACTTTTGAGGGCTAATATTTTCTAATCATGTGTAAGTGAGATGTGGAAACTGTATACGAGTATCTCCGGGTGGTAATCTGTAATGTCAATTGATTCTTACAGAAATAAACCTATCTCATAATATACCAACATCGTATAAAACCACGGGTTATGAAGATACTTTTTTTTATACAAGATTTAGGAATGGGTGGGGTGGTGCGCCAAATCTCCATATTGTCGGAGCATTTAGCCTGCCGCGGACATGATGTATCTGTTTTAGCCTTGTATAGTATGGATCAAAATTGGAAACTGATTTGGAAATTGGATTCTATTGATGTACAATCGCTTCTCATACAGAACCCTACAGGTGTTTTATCTGCGGGCGTGAAATTGATTGAGGCTACATTAAAACTAAGGAATTTACTAAAAAGAGGAAATATCCAAATTTTGTATAGTTATCAGGGGCATATCACCAGATTTATCTCCTGGTTGGCTACCCGCGGTATGGCCAGTACAAGATTGATATGGGGCATTCAGGGATCCGGTCAAAGAAATGCTTTATATAATAATTGGAAGGTATCCTTGCCATTTCATTTATGCAGGTGGGTCTCAGTATCTGTTCCTCTAATGATAGCAAATTCGGAGGCTGGATATGCCCGTTACAAGGCTAATGGTTACCGATGCCTGAGACGGTTGGTCATTAATAATGGGTTCGATACAGATAAATTCAAACCCGATCCTGAATCTCGCGCGAGAGTACGGTCTGAATGGAAAATTGAGAATGAGCTGTTAATTGGGGTCGTTGCCCGTTTGTCTCCTGAGAAAGGGCATTGCACTTTTCTAGAGGCGGCTGCTTTATTAACAAAAGAACGAAGAAATGTGCGCTTCGTAATTGTTGGTGATGGAGATAAAACATATAGAGATCAGATTCAATTTTTAAGTCAAAAGCTGGATTTGACAGAATTTGTAATTTGGGCTGGTTTTCGAGAAGACATGCCTGCTGTCTATAACGCACTGGATATTCTATGTTCCTCTTCCATCAGAGAGGGGTTTACGAACGTGATTGGAGAGGCGATGGCCTGTGGTGTTCCATGTGTTGTCACTGACGTTGGGGATTCAGCAAAGATTGTCGGAGATGAGGGTATAGTAGTTCCGCCCGCCAACCCACAAATGCTGGCTAACGGATTGAGAACCATGCTGCTAAAACTTTCCGACATCAAGCCCTATCAGATTCGTGATCGAATTGTAAAACATTTCACCATAGAAAATATGGTTGATAAAACAGAAAAGATATTGATCGAAACGTACGGCGGCGTTAAATAAGAAATCATTAAAGGAATTATTTGTAAACGTTCCAAAAATATTCTCCATTCAAATTACTAAAGTCGGGGGGATTAGATCAATGGCAGATGGTGAGAGACTCCTAAATATCCAGGAGATGGGGATGAGGGATGTACAAAAACGGATCAAGGAAGGATGTGATACCGTACTCGTCCCTATAGGAAGCTGCGAGCGGCATGGTAACCCATATACCCCATTAGGTCTGGACGGGCTTGTAACTGGTGCGGTTGCCGAGCGCGCCGCGCAAAAGACAGGTGTGCTCTACACGCCCTTGATGCCATTTGGCTATGTGCCCGAACATTTCGGACGGGTAGGTGAAGGGTGCGGAACGGTGTCCTTTCGGGCAGAGACCTACCGATGCATACTTGAAGACATAAGCCGCTGTTTGATCTATCACGGCTTTGATAAGCTTATCTTCGTTTCTCTTCATAGCTCCAATATGGTCGCCGCAGAGGAAGTTCTCTTTTCGGTACGTAACAAAACTGGAGCCTTTGTTGCTTTCTATGGTGGTAGGGAGAATGAGAAGGCACGTGAGATACTTGAGTCTCCACCCGATCGCCTCTCAAGCGACATTGAAGCCGCAATCGCAATGGCACTTATGAATGAGAGGTTTAATAGAGAGGGGTATCTGTCTCACGGATATAAAATCCATGCGCCCAAGTGGCTGGGATCGGCTTTTTATAAAAGGGCTGGAACCAGGGTAGCCGTCGGGTTTCAAGGTTCGGAAAACATCATATTGGGTATGGACGATTTCGAATATGTCAGTCCAATTACTCACGGTGATTCGTTCCATTCCCGGGCTACTCCAGAGAAGGGTCAAATTCTATTAGATGCCCTTTCGGATCATTTGAGTGCCTTTGTTGAGGAAGTAAAGATGCTCGAGGTTGAGGTCAAAACCAGGGATTACCCTGAGCGGGTTCGGTAGCGGGATGCATGATGTTTTTATCCTGTATCCTTTGAATAAGGAGATTCCCTTTGGAGATCGGTTTCTACGTTACAGGGTCGGCAACTTCGAGTTATCACGACCTTATAAACCAGATTCAGTACGCCGATGATGTTGGCTTCGATTCCATCTGGCTCAGAGAGCGTCACTTCCATCCAGACCATCAGGGACGAAATTTCTTTTCTTCCCCTTTTATTGCTGCTTCTTACATAGCGGCAAGAACGAAGCGGGTACGGATTGGAATCGGTGCTAGAATCCTCCCGCTAGACCACCCCATTCATATCGCGGAAGACGCGGCGACTGTTGATATTATCTCCAAGGGGCGGCTCGATTTTGGGATTGCGAGGATTGGAGAAAACGAACTCTACCAGAATGCCTTTGGGGTTGGATCGGGTGAGACGCGAGATCGCTTCGAGCAGTCCTTTGATGTGATAATCAAGGCTTGGACTGGTGAGCGATTTTCTTATGGGGGTCTGTACGAGATTCCCGAAGTCTCTGTTATTCCCAGACCCGTCCAGAAACCACACCCTCCTGTATACCTCGTTGGGATCAGTCCGGAGACACTCCACTTTGGAGCTAAACGGGGACTGCCCCTTCTTCTTGCCGGGGCGCAAACAGTTCCAATTGTGAAGAAGACACAGGAGAACTACTCTCAGCTGCTAAAGCAGTCGGGATACGACGGGAAAGATGTGGTTAACCCGGTGAACCGATTTATATATGTTGCCAAGACCAACGGAAAAGCGGTTGAGGAGACGAGAGAGACAATTATGGGTTTTATCCATAGGAGCGGTTCGGTTATACGCGATTTTCTTTTTCTTCCGAAGGAAGAGATTACATACGACTTGCTCTTCAATGAGGTTTGTGTCTTTGGCGATCCCGACTACTGTTTGTGCAGGATTGAGGAGATAAAGAACACCATTGATCTTCGGAACCTGATTCTAACCTTCAACTACTATACAATAGATCATGAGAAGTGTTTTCAGTCAATGGAGCGATTTACTAAGTATGTTTTGCCTTGTCTAAAAGGAGTTTAAGAAATTAAACCTATAAGGTTTGGCCTGTTCATTATGGGAACTCGGTCTGGAAGCTATCATGACATTCTGGACCAGGTGCAGTACGCTGAAGAATTGGGATTCGATACGGTTGTTTTGGGTGAGCGTCACTTCAGATACGGAGATTTACTTTATCCTTCTCCCTTCAGTGTGGCCGCTGCATTTGCGGCCAAGACTGCACGGATTCGGATTGGTATGGCAGCACGAGTCCTTTTATTGGATCATCCTATTCATATCGCTGAGGATGCGGCCACATTGGATGTTCTAAGCGGTGGACGGCTTGACTTTGGAGCAACAAGAGCAAGCCTGGATGAGGTAAGCCATGCTGTCTTCCAATCTCCTCCAGACGAGTCGAGGAACCGCCTCAAAGAGGCACTGGAGGTAATCGTTAAAGCTTGGACTGAGGAGCGATTTTCTTATGAAGGGCTGTACTATAAGATCCCTGAGGTTTCTGTCTATCCCAAACCTGCACAAAAACCTCATCCCCCAATCTCAATTGTTGCGGTAAGTAAGGAGACTCTAACTTACGCTGCGGAAAAGGGGTACTCTGCGATTATTGGTGCAATCCGTTTACTTCCTGAACTTAGAGAAACGGCTGAGTTCTATTGGAAAATGCTCCAAGACAATGGCCATAATAGAAATGGTGCGGGACTTACGATAAATAGATTTATTTATATTGCGGACACAGACGCAAAAGCCCGCAGTCAAATGGAAAGACCGTTCATGGATTTTATTAAAAATTGCGCTCCCGATCTCAAAGCCGCACTAATTTTGAGATATGGCGGTGAAGAAGAATTCAGTTTCAATCAGTTCGTAAATGATTTCTGCCTATGTGGGTCTCCGGAGACTGTCACCTCTCGAATTAAAGAACTGGCAGGCAAGGTTGACCTGAGTTATCTCCTTTGCTCCTTAAACCTTATCACCCTTGATCATGCGCTCTGCCTAAAATCAATGGAACTTTTTGCCAAAGAGGTGATGCCTGCCTTTATAAAAGGGGGTTCGATTCGATGAGTAAACTCAATCTCACACTTGCATGTCTGGAATCCGACCGTGTTAAGCCCCTGATGACGAGGGCTGTAGAGCCAGCAGGAATTGACCTTAATGTACTATCTTACTCTCCCGACCGATCCGTGTGGGCGATGGTTCAGCATCAGGAGTTTGATGCTTCGGAAATGACACTGGCGATTTATGCAAGGCTCCGTGCGAAGGGTCGAACTCCATATATTGCCATACCTGTATTTTTAGCCAGAACCTTCCCACACGGGGGGATTTTTGTTAATAATAAAGCGGGGATCAAAGAGCCGAAAGGTCTTGAAGGGAAAAGGGTCGCCTGTGGTCAGTTCCAGATGACAATGGCCGTGTGGGCAAGGGGAATTCTTCAGGAGGAGTATGGGGTTGATCTCAAAACTATCAACTGGTACACACGAGAGGCTGAAATAGGCTTTGACCCCCCATCAGAGTTTAATATAACGGTCCTTTCTTCTGGGAAGACGCTGCCCGATCGCTTAACGGACGGTGAGATTGATGCCCTGATCCTTCCCAGGGTTCCGCCCCAGTTCAGAATGGGGCACCCTCGCATTACGAGGCTTTTCCACAACTATAGGGACGTGGAACTCGACTACTTTAAGAGGACGAAAGTCTTTCCGATCCTCCATACGGTGGTGGTCAAGGAGAGGATTTATGAAGAGCATCCATGGGTTGCCTCGAGCCTGTTTAGGGCTTTTGTTGAAGCGAAGGAGATTTGCTACCGTGATTTAAGCGAGACGATGGAAGGCTGCCGGTACACCGTACCCTGGCTTGAGTCCTATATTGAGGAGATCTGGAAGATCATGGGCAGGGATTTCTGGTCCTATGGTATTCAGGCTAATCATCATGTCCTCGAGACATACATAAGATACCTTTATGAACAGCACCTTATCGAGCGGCCTATTCCTGTCGAGGAGCTTTTTGCATCAAATACAGCTGATTGAACAGTGCGCGAGAATGGCATACGATTCTCGAAAACACCATCGCCAACCCATTCGATGAATCGTAAGATCCTTTTGGGATGAGACATCAAGTCATTTTCTAAACATTGAATTAGGTGCGTTCGTTGTGGTGTCTAACCATGTGGATGAGGTTTTAATTATCGCGGGCAATGGCAGGTTTTATAATTCTGTGAATAATATAGAGCAAGAGAGAAGAGGCATTGCGACGGTCTGAAACATTGAGTGTTTCCATTCAAACCTCCTTTGATGAGGCGTGGACGTTTATATCCAGCCCTGAGAATCTCCACCTATGGACTGTAGATTTTGCCTTATCTCCGCCCCAAGAATCGGGCGGCATTTATAAAGTGGAAACACCGCGAGGTATGATTGACCTCTTCGTGAATAGCGATAGAAATACCGGTACGATAGATTTCTATTTTGGGAGAGAGGGACCTTACGGGTGCTCACCCTCCCGCCTTATCGCGAATGACGATGGTGTAATCTATATTTTTACACAGTTCGAGCCAAAGGATGCCCCTCCGGGATTGTTCGAGAAACTGGTATCGAATGTAGAGAGAGAGCTTCAAATCCTAAAGGAGAGGCTGGAATCTGAGGGCGCATGAATCAAATTGATAAAGAGTAGAGACATAAAATTTTGTGTCTCTACAAGCGTAAAACAACAATGATAAGGAATGGCAATGCCAAAGAACACAAGATGTTCATTAACGGTCGCTGGGTCGAATCCAGTTCAGGAAAGAAATTTGGTGTGCGAAACCCTGCAACGGGTGATCTGGTTGCCCTCGTACCGAATGGAGACGCTTATGACACGAGCCGGGCAATTGATGCGGCGGCAAAGGCCTTCCCGCTCTGGGCCGGGCTTACTCCAAAAGAGCGGTCGGCTTATCTCATAAAGGTTCGTGACCTGATGCTGGAACGCCAGGAGGAGCTTGCAAAGCTGGTGGCTATTGAGGAGGGAAAGCCAATTGCAGAGGCGAGGATTGAGATGGTGTATTCGGCTGAATTCCTCAATTTCTTTGCCGAGGAGTGCAAGCGCAATACAGGCGAGGTTATTCCCTCCTATGTACCGAACAAACGCCTCTTATCCATAAGACAGCCCGTAGGCGTGGCGGGGATTATCACAATCTGGAACTACCCTTCGGCTGGTATCACCCGTCCCTTAGCCCCTGCATTGGGAGCCGGTTGCACGGTAGTGTTAAAACCGGCTGAACAGACGCCACTTTCCGCCATCGCCGTATTTGAGCTTTTTGAAAAGGCAGGGCTTCCGCCCGGCGTTGCCAATCTCGTTACGACTCTGAGCCCTGAGGTAATTGGGGAGGAGTTGGTGTCGAATCCACTTGTTCGTAAACTCAGCTTTACAGGTTCTGTGGAGGTTGGAAAGCAAATCATGCGTGGTGCTGCCGATCAGTTGAAACGGGTCACATTAGAGCTTGGAGGCCATGCCCCTTTTATCGTCTTTGATGATGCGGATGTGGAGGCAGCCGTTCACGCAGCAATCAAGTCAAAGTTCCAAAATACAGGTCAGACCTGTGTTGCACTGAATAGAATATACGTTCATGAATCAATCTTGGAGCCTTTTACACGCCGATTAACAGAGCTTGTGAAGACACTAAAAGTGGGAAATCCGCTGGATGAAACGGTTCAGGTCGGCCCCCTAATTGATGAAGAGGGGCTTCGAAAGGTTGAAGCCCATGTTGAAGACGCACTATCTAAGGGAGCGAAGCTTCTCATAGGAGGAAATCGGCGAACGGATAATGAGTTTTCAAAGGGCTTCTTTTTTGAACCGACCGTTCTTTCCCATGTAACCCATGATATGCTGGTAATGAGGGAGGAAACCTTCGGGCCTGTAGCTCCTGTGGTGGCTTTCAAATCGGAAGACGAGGTTCTCTCACTCGCAAATGAGTTGTCTTATGGCCTTGCGGCCTTTTTCTACACTCGCGACATATCCCGTGCTATGCATATAGCTGAACGCCTTGAATACGGGGTGGTTGGCGTAAATGATTTCCGGTTCGGTGCCGTTAACATACCATTTGGCGGAATCAAGCAGAGCGGCTACGGGAAAGAGGGAGGGAGGCTAGGGTTGGAGGAGTTTCTTGAGACCAAACTGATCTCAATCGGACTTTAGTTCATGAATCTATCTATTCCATTGCCTGTGGAACAGGGCTATTGAAAAGAGGCTATTTAATATGGAACCACCAGTAGGGGGAGCGTTACGGGGTATTACAGTTATAGAGCTTGGTAGCTATCTCACCGGCCCCTATGCTGCCATGTTGCTGGCTGACCTGGGTGCAGAGGTGATCAAGATAGAGGATAAATTCTCCGGTGATCCATTTCGAGGGTGGGGTGAAGGGGGGTATAACTCTACATTCTGCTCTGTCAACCGCAACAAGAAAAGTGTCGCTCTAAACTTAAAGACACGAGAGGGACAAGAGATCCTCCTGAATCTGGCGAAGCGGGCGGATGTGCTCATTGAGAACTTTCGCCCGGGGGTGGTTCAAGGGTTGGGTCTCGGCTACGAGGTTGTCCGCGGGTATAATCATCGAATCATTTACTGTTCTATCTCCGGCTTTGGCCAAGAGGGGCCTTATCGGGATCTGCCGGGCTATGACACTATTGGACAGGCGATGGGGGGGCTTTTGAGCTTGATCACCGATTTAAAAAATCCCACACCCGTAGGGGTCTCTCTCTCCGACCACATCACGGGGGTCTTTGCCTGTTATGGCATCCTAGCCGCTCTTTACGCACGGGAACAGACTGGGCAGGGACAGAGGGTGGAAACCTCACTCCTTCGGGCTACCGCCTCATTCGTTCAAGAAGGGGCGGCGCGCTATTTTGCCACCGGGGTAGTTCCCAATAGGGAGACGAGGGCGCGGACGGCTCAGGTATACGCCTTTGTGGCGGGGGATGGATGCCCCTTTGTGATTCATCTCTCTTCCCCTCTCAAGTTTTGGGAAGGGCTTATTCAGGCGGTCGGAAGGCCTGAACTCCGGAATAACCCTCAGTTCCGAGACCGGGAAGCCCGTATACAGCATTATGAAACCTTACGTCAAATCCTGTCTGAGATTTTTGCCACGGGATCACGGAAGGAATGGCTGGAGCGGCTCAGTAAATACGACGTGCCATGCGCTCCCTTGTATACGCTCGAGGAGGTGTTCGATGATCCACAGGTTCAATATCTGGGCATGCCAGTCGGGTTAAACCATTCCAAGATGGGTCTTGTACGATTAAGTGGAAGCGCTATCTCTCTCAGTGAGACACCAATCAATCACTGGCTAGCCCCTCCTACTCTGGGAGAGCATACCGAGGAAATATTGAGGGAACTAGGCTATGATGATGGGATGATAGAGCAATGGCGAAAGCGGGGGGTGGTCTAAGATGGAACGGGGGTTTAGGGGCAAGTACGCTATCGTGGGTGTGGGACAGAGTCCTATCGGTAAGGTGCCAGGCTCAAGTGCCTTAAGCCTTTTGGCCGTTGCTATGAAGAATGCTGTTGAGGACGCTGGCCTTAGTAAACGTGAAATTGATGGCCTTATCTCTCGAGGGCCCAATGACATGTACTGTCACCACCAGCGAATCGGAGAGATTCTGGGACTGGATGTTTCATTCAGTACCAGCCTGGACAATGGGGGAGCCAGCCAGTGCCTGTCCGTGGCAGTCGCCTGTATGGCTATAGAGGCTGGGCTTTGTCACACAGTTATCTGCGGTTATGGACGGGATACCTGGTCCCGTACCCGTTCCCCACGTGCGAGGATGAGGATGGCTCTTGTCCCCGAAACACAGAGACCTATGGAATTTGGGCCGGAGTTTGGCTATTTCGGAGCAGTGGCTACACACGCATTTGGTGCCCGCCGTCACATGCACCTCTATGGCACTACAAAGGAGCAATTGGGCGCTGTAGCCATTGCGTTTCGCAACCATGCCTCCAGGAATCCGTTCGCCCAGATGCAAGAGCCCTTGACAATGAGCCAATACCTGGATGCCCGCCCAATCGTTGAGCCATTCAATCTCTATGATTGTAGCTTAGTTACCGATGGGGCAGGCGCCGTGGTGGTGACCTCGTCCGAGCGTGCCAAGGATCTAAGAAAGCCCCCGGTCTATATATTGGGCTTTGGTTCAGCCAACAATCTACGCGGCTGGTTCTTTGATGAACACATGGTGGACACAGCGGCCCGCAAGAGTGCTGAGACCGCATACCGGATGGCGGGGATCACCGCCCGTGATATTGACACGGTCCAACTCAATGACCCATTTACATTCATGGTTCTTGTGCAACTCGAGGATTACGGCTTCTGTAGAAAGGGAGAAGGCGGACCCTTCGTGGCTTCGGGAGCTTTAGACCTGGACGGAACCCTACCCGCGAATACCTCTGGGGGGCAGCTCTCGGAAGGGCATGTGGAGGGAATGCTCCAGATCGTTGAGGCTGTGCGGCAGATTCGTTATGAATACACTCCGGAGCGTCAAGTAAAAGATGCCGAGATAGCGCTTGTTAGTGGACACGGAGGGAATACGGTGTGCCATTCCACATTGATTCTTGGGAGGTCCTCTTCATGAGTGGATACAAGAAGCCTCTGCCGGTTTCTTCCCCGGAGTCTCGGTCCTTTTGGGAGGGCTGCCGGCGGCACGAACTGCTGGTCCAGCGGTGTGCCGAGTGCCACGCCTTCTGGTTTCCTCCGAGTATCCTGTGTCCTGAGTGTCTGGGCACAGCTTGGGAGTGGACAAAGATTAGCGGTTGGGGGAGGGTATATTCGTTTGTAGTCTTCCACAGGGTCTACCATGTCGGGTTTACAGACGAGATTCCCTATGTGGTTGCGGTGGTGGAACTGGAGGAAGGCCCTCGATTGATGAGTAATATTATAGGTTGCGATCCTTATGACGTTCATTGCGAGATGGCTGTGGAAGTGGTATTCGAGGACGTCTCAGAAACGGTGACCTTACCTAAGTTCCGCCCTCGCAAAAACTTTCATTGGAGATGATACGCCAATACAGACTGGTCCGATAAGGAGACAATGAACTCCGTTGATACCGAATTGATGTCGCGGTTTGACCAAATTGCCGGTAGCTACGATGCCACGCGGTATCTCTCACATGCCGGTGTACTTTTCAGCGAACTCGAGGCAATTGTCGTAGAAGAGTTTGTTATAAATGGAAACGGATCCAGGGGTTTGGATATTCCCTGTGGAACCGGGCGACTTATGATTAGCCTTGCTCATCGTTGTGAAAGGGCTATTGCCGCGGATATTAGTACCAAGATGCTTGCCATTGCCCGGGAAAAGGCATGTCGTGAAGGCATCAGTAATGTAACGTTTATGCAAGTTAGTGGCCGCAAACTTTGTTTTCCCGAAAATACCTTCGATACGATCATCTGCTTTAACTTCCTTCATCTAATACCGAATGACCAGAAGGGTGAATTCATGTCGGAATTTAACCGGGTTTTAAAACCCGGCGGCAAACTCATTGTTGAGTTCATCAGCCCTTTTTACGGATTATTCCTTGCTTTACTACGATACAGGGGGCTAAGAATAATCTCTAGTAAGTGTTTTTTCCCTGGCCATGGTCGCTGGCTGTTTCGGGGGTATCAAAAAGGACGCGCTGTGAGTATCGGGTTCCCGTTCTTCTCGTGGCTGGCATACATTTTTGGCAAGAATGCAATGAAGAAGCTCAGCCTAACTCTAGGCAGAATTCCCATAATCCAATTTCTTTGTTATTCAATCATCTTTGAGTTATATACCGGGAAGAAGAATTAGGCAGAGAGTCTGGGTCCGCCGGTAGCATCGCCACCTCACTGAGAAAACAAAGCTATAATGGAGAGTATCCAAAATGGTGCAACCCTCATTTTATTGAAGATCCTGTTATGTTCGAAGATATAAAGATGTTTACGAGGTATGCCTGGGGGCTTAGGGGTTATCTTTACCACACCCTAACGCCGGAGCAGTGCCGTCGGATGCTCACGAGCGGCTTAGAAAATAGGGACAAATCTTTTTTACGTATCATAGAACGCGGCATATATGCAAATCCACGAAGCCCTTATCGAAAGCTACTACTCCATGCGGGGGTTGAATTCGGTGATATTGCTCAACTACTCCATCAACTGGGCATCGAGAGAACGCTTGTTAGGCTCTACGATGAGGGGGTTTATGTTACGCTCGACGAGTTTAAGGGGCGTCGGCCAATAAGGCGGCAGGGGCTCGAATTTCCAGTTCGCCCGCAAGATTTCAACAATCCCCTTTTAGCTAAGCATTACGAAGGCCGGAGCAGCGGGTCTCGAAGCGCTGGAACACGCGTCATAATTGATCTTGACCTTCTGACTCAAGAGGCGGCCTACTTTCATTATTTTCTTACCGTTTTTAACCTGGCGGAAAGACCAATCGGATCATGGCGCGAAGTACCCCCAGTTACCGCGGGAATGAAACTCCTCCTTCGTTATGCAAAGCTGGGGAAATCCGTAGAAAGGTGGTTTGCTCAAAGCAAATTACCATGGAGCCCAAAAGGATTAAAATTTGCCCTTTTCACCAAATACACCATCTATGCCGGAAGGATTTTTGGCAGGCGATTGCCGATGCCGGAATATGTACCTCTCGAAGAAGCCTATAAGGTGGCGCATTGGTTGTCATTGAAAAGAAATGAGGGTATCCCTGCTATGCTGGATTCACAGGCGAGTTCAGGTGTGAGGGTTTGTCTTGCTGCCAAAGAAAAAGGGTTGGACATCTCGGGCACCTTTTTCCGATTTGGGGGAGAACCATTCACCACGGCAAAGGCCGAGGTAGTAGCCAGGACGGGGAGCAGAGCCGTATGTCATTATTCTATGGCGGAAATCGGCACTATCGGGATCGCCTGCGCTGCTCCTACCAGTCTTGATGATGTTCATATACTCACTGATAAGATCGCGGCAATCCAGCGTCCAAAAAAGCTCGGTAGCGACGGACTGGGTGTGGATGCTCTTGTGTATACTACTGTCCTGCCAAGCTGTCCCAAACTTATGCTCAATGTAGAAAGCGACGATTATGGTATATTCGAAGAAAGGGTGTGCGGCTGTCCTATTGGCAAACTCGGATTCACCAAACACCTTTCACGGATACGCAGTTACGAAAAGTTGACCAGCGGCGGAGTAACATTTCTCGGAACTGAACTTCTAAGGTTGGTAGAGGAGGTCTTGCCAGCGCACTTTGGAGGTCATCCAACCGATTATCAGTTGGTGGAAGTGGAGGAAGGAGGGTTGCCCAGGGTTAATATAGTTGTGAGTCCAAGGGTTGGGAATATCAGTGAGAAAACAGTTATAGATGTAGTCTTTCGGACATTAGAACTCTACCCAGGAGGCAACATCATGGCCGACCAGTGGCGGCATGGACAGACCCTCAGGGTGATTCGGGGCGAGCCTTATTCTACGGCTTCAGCAAAAATTCTGCCCCTGCACATACTACAAAAAAGGAGGTAAATAGATATGATTGGTAGGGCGATTGACAATGCTGTGAAACCCATTGCCAAGCTTCTCCAATACGACTATATGGAGGGGTTAGGCATCAATAATACAATGAAGATCGCGCGGGCTTACCATTATCTTAAATACGGTAAATACCACGAATACCGGAAGGCTCAGTACCTCCATCATTTCGATGAATTAATCCGCGAGAATGGAATGCCAGTTTCATCCCTTAAGGAAATAAAAGACGGCTGGTTCATAGACACTTCTGGAACGCTACCTCACCTAAAACAGCTTCTGGCCGACGCAGACGAGATTATAAGAGAGCGGGGAGGTATAAAAAGGCAAGGTTCCAGCAGACCGTATTTTCAGGAAATTCCGATTGAGGATTTGTTGGACAAGTATCCATCCATTCTGGATTTTGCTTTATCCTCCGATGTGCTTTCAGTTGTTTGCAAATACCTGGGTTTTATCCCCGTCTTCTCAGGCGCTTTGCCATACGGTATTAGGTTTAATGAATCCTGGGCAAAATTTGATGATAAACCGAATAGCCCGTACACGGCAAGCCAGTTATTTCACCTCGACTACCATGATTCTCCTATGGTTTATGTGATTGTTACTCTAAGTGATGTAGCAATGGACAACGGGCCATTCTGCTTTCTGCCCGAATCCGTGTCAAAAAGAGCCGCTGAAGCCCTGAATTACAGGGCAAGAGGACGTCCCTATCGCATCACGGATGAACAGATGTACTCAGTCGTTTCTGAAAGCGGGTTGATAAAGCTATGTTATCCCGCGGGAACCGTTCTATTCTTGGATAATAGCAAGTGCTTTCATTACGGGAGTCGAAATGCGGTAAGACCCCGCTACCTTTTGATGTACGCCTATATGTCCCCATGCAGAACAGATTTTGGAGAGGTTCTTATGAATCCCCAAATATACCCCATTCGCGATGGCGACTCTCGTCTGAGGAAAATGGTTCTCGATAGAGAGTTCATGAGATAATCAAGTGATTCTTTATATTATCTGTTTTGTCAATAAAAGTGGTGACAGGAGGTACTAGCCGGGTTTTCTGGTTTACTGGAGGAGCATGTTAGACAATATCCCCAACGCCATAGAAATTGGCACTTGGTAGTCCGTCTCGAATCTTGGATTTTGAGAATTACAAAGAGGAGGTATCGAGTATGGAAAAGGATCAAGTCTTCGTGGAAAGCACAGCACGGGCGAGCGATTTTGTGTTTAACACGGAAGTCGCCCGGGTGTTTGACGACATGATCGTTCGCAGCATACCTCTTTACCTTGAACAGCAATGCATGATAAAGGAGATTGGAAAGAAGTTTTGGATTCCGGGCACGGATGTTTACGATCTGGGATGCTCTACGGCCACCACTTTGATAAACTTGTGCCGAGAGATTGAAGAGTCGGTACGCTTTGTAGGGTATGACAACTCTATTCCTATGCTTGAGAGAGCAAAGCGAAAGATCAAAGAGAACGGATTTGAGAATCGCATTGAGGTAAGATATGGTGACCTCAATGAGGACCCCTTGAAACTGTCCCTTGATAACGCCAGCGTAGTCACGATGTGTTTTACGCTCCAGTTCCTCCGTCCATTGAAGAGAGATTACTTGATCAGGAGAATATACAACGGACTGGTTGAAGGCGGCGTGCTGGTGGTGACTGAGAAGATTCTTACAAATAGCTCGCATATGAACCGCTTCTTTATTGATTTTTACTATGATTTCAAAAAACGTAACGGCTACTCCGAGAATGAAATTCTCAGAAAACGCGAAGCGCTCGAAAACGTTCTCATCCCCTACCGTATTGACGAGAACCTTGAGTTGTTTCGACGCAATGGATTCGAAATTGTTGAGACATTCTTTCAGTGGTATAACTTTGCCGGATTCCTTTGTGTGAAGGAACCCGTGTAGATTTAGTCTGGATAAATGAGGGGAAGGGTCTATTCTGCTATCAATGACTGGATTAGGATGGTAGCAACCGCAGTGCTTCCCGTGAACTTTCGTCGCTGGCTGCGGGCGCAGCAGCGACACTACCGATTGCAATGGCCGAGGGTAGGGGCTGTGAAAGATAATAGCCTCTGGCGGGTAACGCCCATTAGCCGCATATTCGGCTTGAACCGGGGTTTGCCGATTGATCGTTATTACATAGAGCTGTTTCTATCTGCCCACACCTCGGACATTCAAGGAGATGTTCTGGAGATAGGTGACAACTTCTACACGCGGAAGTTTGGAGGTGGTCGAGTTGCAAGGAGCGATGTGCTTCATGTAGTAGAAGGCAACAGGAAAGCGACAATTGTGGCGGATTTAACCTGCGCCGACTACGTTCCGTCGAATACATTTGATTGTATTATCTGTACCCAGACGCTTCAGATGATCTATGAGGTGCGGGCGGCATTACACCATCTATATCGGACTCTGAAGCCGGGTGGAGTGCTTTTAGCAACATCCCACGGCATCAGCAAGATTGGTCGTCGCAAGGGTATAGATTTCTGGGGGGAATACTGGCGTTTCACTGCCCAGTCAGCCCAGCGTCTATTCGAGGAGGTTTTTCCAGCGACAAATATCAGTGTTAAAACGCATGGGAATGTTCTTGCAGCGATTGCCCTTCTGCATGGGCTGGCAGCCGAGGAACTGCGCCAGGAGGAATTAGACTATTTTGATCCTGATTATGAGGTTTTAGTCACTGTTAGAGCAGTAAAACCGAATGCGACTTTATGAAAAGAAATTTCGGTGAACCCATCTTGTATAATTTCATTAACCGCAATTTTCCATCAACTTTTTTTCTACCTGTCTTGACTTTTCATGCCCTTGATAATCTGCCATCTGTCATTTCCTTTTCGCCGCGTGTGTTTAGGCGTGGTATAGCTAGACTCCATGAGGGCGGATATAAGGCGATTGGTCTGATTGAGGCGGTGGATTGCCTGCGCCAAGGAAGACCATTCCCGGACTACTCTTTTGTAATCACCTTTGACGATGGGTATCAAACCGTGTATGACGAGGCATTCCCAATTTTAAAGGAGTATGGGATGACAGCCACGGTTTTTCTTACTGTAGGAGAAAAGGGAATATCGAAGCCTGCTGGTCGGTTGCCCTCTATAGATAGTCGTTCTATGTTGAGTTGGGGAGAGATAGAGGAGATGCAACGATGGGGTATCACATTTGGTGCACACACACTTACTCATCCGGACCTGACCTGTTTGCCCTACCATCGAGTCGAATCTGAGGTCTGTAATTCGAAGGCGATCATTGAGGACATACTGAGCACTCCGGTTGATTGCTTTGCTTATCCATATGGTCGCTATGACAATCGAAGCCGTGAAATTGTTCGGCAACACTTTGCCTGTGCCTGCTCCGACAAGCTTAGTCTGGTCACTGGAAGCAGTGATCCCTATGCTCTAGAGCGTATAGATGGTTATTACCTCCGCACTGACAGGTTATTTGATATGATGTTGACCAGGCTGTTTCCCTGGTACATTCGGGCCCGCGGTATCCCTCGTCTGATTCGGCGTGCCCTTTGACTGAGTTTATGATAGACCGACCATTACGCTTTTGCATGATCACAACGTTTTATCCGCCCTATAACTTTGGTGGCGATGGTATATTTGTCCACCAATTGTCCAATGAGCTGGCAAAGCGGGGTCATCATGTGGAGGTTATACACTGTATTAATTCATACCGCCTTTTGGCGCACCAGGAGCCGACAAAAACTTATGACGATCACCCAAACGTGACTGTGCACGGACTCAGGAGCCGGTTTGGTTTTCTCTCTCCCCTTGCCACACAACAGACGGGTTACCCTTTCTTCAAGTCGGCCCAAATTCGGCAGATTCTAAAAAAGGGTTTTGATGTCATCCACTACCACAACATCTCGCTTGTGGGTGGACCAAAGATTCTAGAATACGGGCGGGGTATAAAACTCTACACAATGCACGAATACTGGCTGGTATGCCCCACCCATGTACTATTCAGATTCAACCGCGCACCCTGTGTCCGACCATACTGCTTCACATGTAGTCTCACGTATAAGCGCCCACCGCAATGGTGGCGGTATTTCGGCCTATTGGAATCAGCGGCTAAGCATGTGGATGCCTTTATTGCTCCCAGCCGATTTGTCAAAGATATCCACCATCAGACGGGGCTTAAAATTCCCATAGTGCATCTGCCCAACTTTGTTCCTCCGATAGGTATCCCTTCTTCAGTACCGGGGGAAGCAACTATCGAGATACCAGAGGAGCCGTATTTCCTATTCGTGGGACGACTGGAGAAGTTAAAAGGCGTGCAGACCTTAATTCCCGTTTTCCGCCGCTACAGGAAGGCACGGTTATTGATTGTCGGTACGGGGAGTTATGAACGTTACTTGAAACGTCTGGCTAAGGGTGAAGATAACATTCGGTTCCTGGGGTATATATCCCACACACAATTGCAGGCTCTTTATCAGAATGCAGTCGCTGTGATTGTGCCGTCTATATGCTTTGAGGTCTTTGCTCAAGTTATTATTGAAGCCTTCGGTCTGCAGACACCAGCCATTGTAAGCAATATGGGCGGGATGCCGGAAATCATGGGGGAGAGCGGAGGAGGATTGGTCTATAATACGGAGGAAGAGTTGATAACAGCAATGAGCCACCTGTTAGCGGACCCTTTATACCGACGCGAGTTGGGTTTGCGTGGCTATGAGGCTTACCAACGAAAATGGACACCAGAAGCTCACCTGAGGCAGTATCTTTCACTTATACAGGAGATCTCTTCCACTAAGCGCATGACCCGTATTCAGTCGAGCTAATGTTCAAAAAGGCGGATTATTCAGATACGGCTTCGGATATGGAAAAGAACTCGCAATTATAAATAGAAGAGAATATCAAACACGTTTTAATCCCAGCCTTACGGATTTATAGAAAAAATGCGGTTGACTATATTCATCAAAAATTTTGGTTATTATATTATAGAGTTTTCTTGAGAGAATTTACGGGTGATGGATAAAAACATCTTTATTTCTGTAATAATTCCAGTTTATAATGGAGAAAAAACTATTGGGGACTGTTTGAGATCTGTATTTAATTCGGATTATAAGAATTTTGAAGTTATCGTTGTAGATGACTGTTCAACGGATCATTCTCTCAGAGTTGTTAATGATTTCCCGTGCAAAGTAATTAGAGCAGAAAAAAATGTTGGAGCTGCAGCGGCAAGGAATGAAGGCGCCGAGGCGTCCTCTGGAGAAATATTATTTTTTCTCGACTCGGATATTATTATTGAGAGGGGCACTATAGGGCAAATAGTAAAAACCTTTGAGGACAGACCTGATGTAAGCGGAGTTTTTTGTTCATATCAAAAGAATACAATTCCATCCAACTTTTATTCCGTCTACAAAAACCTGTTTCATCATTACACTCATCAGACTTCACACGAAGATGCCGCAACGTTTTGTAGTGGATTTGGAGCAATAAAAAGAGAGGTATTTTTCAAATTTGGCGGTTTCGATAAAAATTACAGGAGCCTTGAAGATATAGAGTTTGGATACAGACTTTATCAATCTGGTTATAAAATTTATCTGAATAAAAATATCCAGTTAACACACTGCAAGAAATATAATCTTCTGAGCCTGATCAAATCAGACGTGATAAAAAGAGCAATACCATGGACCAAAATAATGTTAGGTAAAAAGATTTTTAGGAGTGATTTGAATACCAAGGTAAATAATGTTCTCAGTGTTCCAGTGTCGTTTCTGATTTTGTTTAACCTACCTATGCTGTATTTTTTCCCTAAAAGCTTCTATCTTTTTGTGTTACTGTCTGGATTTTTTCTTTTGTTGAACCATGATTTTTATATGTTCGTGCTGAGGGAAAAAGGAATTTCCTTCACCATAAAGGCAATTTTAATGAATTGGTTTAATTACTTATACAGCGGAATTGGGCTGATTATAGGTATACTTTCCTTTTTGAAAGAGTCCTATGTTAAACCCAAATTGCAGTCTTGCACATGAAGATATTGTTTATCACATTCGGTCTGCCTTATCCACCTGATAGTGGCGTAAGGATACATGATTTCTATCTTGTCAAAAATATCTCGCAACACCATTCGGTTCTGGTACTGAGTTTGCTTACATCACGTGAACAGGTAAAGCATATACAGGGACTAAGACAATACTGTGATTACGTAGATTTTGTCTTGGAAAAGCCTCATTCTATCAGGCAACATTTTTCCAGAATTATCCGTAGCCTTTTAAAAGGCAGGCCATTAGCGACCTATCCCTTTATCTATGGTGAAATGCTCTCAAAGATTCGGGAGATAGTGACGAAATGGGATGTAGATATCATTCAGATTGAACATTCTTTCTTTGCGCCCTATGTTGAGGCAATCTCGACTAATGGTAAGTGTAAGAAGGTACTCTCATTTCATAATCTTGGTGCGATTCAATACAAACGGATGATGGGACTGAGAACGGGGTTTACCCAAAAGTCACTTTTTTTGATAAAATGGATGTTAATGCTTCGATGGGAGGCAAAATATGCTGAGAAGTTCGATCATTGTTTGGTAGTCTCACCCATTGAAGGCAAGATGCTAAAGTCGGCAAACCCAAGATTGCCCATTTCAGTTATTGAAAATGGGGTTGATACAGAACTTTACCAGCCCCTTGAATATGTTTCTAAAAACAACGACTTACTGTTTATTGGAGTCATGGGATACCCTCCGAATGTTGATGGGATTTTGTATTTTTGTGAGGATATAATGCCAATTATTCAATGCAGTATTCCCGATATTAGACTAGTTGTCGTTGGTCATGAACCGGTTCCGGAGATTCGTAAATTGGTAGAACGTGGGAATGTGATTGTTACTGGTTATGTGGAGAATGTAGTTCCATATTACCAGCAATCTAAGGTCACCATAGTTCCCCTGCGTGGAGGTGGAGGGACAAGGCTTAAAATCCTGGAGTCAATGGCTCTTGGAAGACCGGTGGTCTCTACCTCGATTGGCTGTGAAGGCCTAAATGTAGCTGATAGAGAAAACATAATGATTGCCGACACACCGATGGAGTTTGCGCAGTGCGTGATTCAGCTACTTATGGATAAAAAGCTTAGGGAAAGGATAGCCCATAACGCCCGATGCTTGGTCGAAACACATTACGATTGGTCAAAGATCAGCCAAAAGCTGATGGAGGTATATGACAATATAGTAGATCACCCCAAATTGTAGATGTTGGATAAAATATGAACATCACTGATACAGAGGTTGTTGTAAGCTCAGATATATTGCTTACCGGTGATCCATACCCTGAGGAGAGAATTGATGTTGTATACACCTGGGTTGACGGGGCTAACCCGAAATTTAAAGAACAGTTGAGAACATACGCGTACAGTCCCTTATCAGTTCCATCTGAGAGTATCAGTTCACAGAGATTTCGCAATAATGATGAGCTGAAATACTCATTACGATCGCTCGAAGCCTTCGCCCCCTGGATCGGTAATATCTATATAGTCACCAATGGTGACATCCCTAATTGGTTAGATACATCACACAACCGTATCTCAATAATCACCCATGATAAAATCTTTTTAGATAAATCGTATCTACCGACATTTAATTCAAAGGCTATTGAACTTCAGCTTCATAGAATCCCCAATCTCTCTAGGCGGTTTCTCTATTTCAATGATGATGTCTTCCTTGGCAGGACTATCTCTAGAGGTGATTTTATAACAGAGTCCGGTGGGCAGTATATCTACTTTCAAAAAAACCTTTTGCGAAGTAGAACCGACAGAGGGCCGGTTCATGATCGGGCATATGCGTACACGCAAAAGGTCATCAATATGCTTTGGGGTAGAAAACGCTCCCGCCTTTTGCCCGCTCATACCCCTCAGCTCTATGATAGGCAAATACTGGCCTATTTAGAGAACATGATCCCCGAAGAGTTTCAAAAAACCTCCTCACACAGATTTCGTTCTGCAGATGATCTGGTTTTAAGGGTACTTTACTTTTTCTTCCTAATTGAATCTTATAAAGGAGATAAGATTCATGAAACTGTTACTCTGAATTGGGGGTCTAACGATTACAGCTTTGTAACCTTAAAAAACGACCTTTTGGAGATGTGGAAGGTTTTCCTACATATAAGGTTATCAAAGCCTAGATTCTTTTGTATTAATGACGACCTGGGGGATTCAGATTCTTGCCATCTAATCTCGGCGACTCTACGCTTATTCCTGTGGCTTTACTTCCCTCATCCGTCTTCGTTTGAGAAAAGGATATGAAATGCTCCGAAAATAACCTATCACAGGTGCAGGGCACAAAAGCCCCAATGGAAACTGAGGCTCAAAGAGCCTACTGGAATGACCGACTCCGCAACAATTGGGGGCCTCACGGCGTTGGAACATTGGTCTACGGGCGTTATTATAATGCCTGGCTTTATAAAGTCAGAAAAAACGTCTTTGGAAGGGTTATCAGTCGTCTCGACATTGACCTCAGTAAATCGAGCGTTCTTGATGTAGGATGCGGCACCGGGTTTTACATCAATCAATGGAAGAAGCTAGGAGCCGGTAAACTTACCGGTGTAGATATTTCCGATGTTTCTATTAAGCGACTAAGCGGTGAATTCCCAGAGGTCAACCTTTATCGGTTGGATATTTCAGAAGACATAAGACCTCTTACAGGAGGGACTTTTGATATTGTAGGTGCCTTTGATGTCCTTTTCCATATAGTCAATGATGATAGGTATCGAGAGGCACTGAGAAATATACACCTCCTTCTAAAAGACGGGGGTTATTTCCTCTTTTCAGATAACTTCCTACATGGCGAGGGCAAGAGGTATATGGATTACTGGAAAAGCCGATCCCTCAGTTTTATTAAGACCGAGTTGGAGAAAACCGGATTCCGGGTCATGTTACGAACCCCTATGTTTGTTCTTATGAACTCTCCAGTTGACACTAAGTATTTCATGGCGGAAAGATACTGGGAGATGGCAATGTTTCCTGTTAGAAGAATAAAACTACTTGGTTTTTTCATCGGTGGCTTTATGTATCCGATAGAGCTGCTGCTTATCCGATTGATGCAAGAGAGTCCATCCACCGAGATCATGATTTGTAAAAAGGAGAGAATTAGAGATTAGTGATTATTGGGTTTATATAGCTTAGAAATGAAATTAATAGCAAAACTAAAACCTTTAATTGACAAGGTGCTCTCGAAATTCAGATACGAACTCAGTTATAAATTTTATGAAAGATGGCAACCCGGAAGGGCGTATTGGGAAGCCGATTATATAAAGAGACTAGGATTCACCCCAAGAACAATAGTGGATGTAGGTGTTGCTTATGGAACACCGTCTCTTGAATCCCACAGCCTTTATGAGGCTTTTCCAGAGTCATATCTTGTCCTTATTGAACCTCTAAAAGAGTTTGAACCTTACATGCGTGAGATCCTAAAGAAATACAGGGGCGAGTATCTTCTTACCGCCGTTGGGGCTAGAGATGAAAAGCAAATAATAAACATTAATTCACGCTATATGGCAAGGAGTTCCATCTGCCGCCGTAATCCGATAGAATTATCGGATAATGGACTCCTACAACGCGAAATTCCAGTAACAACACTTGACAGACTTATGGAAGAGCACAACTTCCAGTCGCCCTTCGGCTTAAAAATAGATACCGAGGGATTTGAAATCCAGGTAATAGAGGGTGCCCCTAGATTCTTACAGAAAACACAATTCGTTATCGCGGAGGTCTCGGTTATGGAGAGATTTGAGGGAGGATATTCTTTTGCCGACTTCATCGCGTTGATGGATAGGTGCGGATTCTCCGTTTGTGACATCCTCGATATCGGAAGGGTGGACAACTCCGAGGTTATTTTTATGGATTTAGTGTTTAAAAGAATGTGACGGCAGGAAATTGTAAATATGACATTGGTGCGTATTGTAAAAGACTGGGAATGGGCGGGGCTTTTGCGGCAGACTCCAGGCGGCAGTGGAATCTGGAATGGCATTCAGTTTACACTTGAGCCGATTGAAGAATGCGATTTTCTGATAATGCTAAACAATCGGAAACGAACAGCTACTAAGGTGCAATGCCCCAGGGAAAATGTCTGGGCAGTAATACAGGAACCTTATATTAGATACCTTCATGACTGGATAATAGAGGGACACGAATCTTTTTCCAAGGTGTTTACACATTATCTACCTTCCACTGATCCGAAGTATATTCCTTCCCAGCCTGCCATTCCATGGCATGTTAGCCGCACCTTTGATCAACTCGTTGAAGAAAAAATTCCGCCAAAAACAAGGAATGTTTCATGGATCTTGAGCAAACTGACATTTCTGCCGGGGCATAGGAAAAGGATGGCTTTCTTGAATTTCCTCAGGCAAAACGCCCGATTCGATATAGACGTTTTCGGGAGGGGAATCAGATATGTCAAGGACAAATGGGACGGACTAGCTCCGTATAAATACTCCCTTGCGATTGAGAACAGCAGCAGCCCCCATTATTGGACGGAAAAGATATCGGACTGCTTTCTCACCTGGACAGTTCCAATCTATTACGGCTGCACTAATTTAGAAGAATATTTCCCTGAAGAGTCATTCATACGGATTAACATTGAAGAGCCTGAAAAGAGCATAGAAAAGATTAAAGAAGCCATTAATCGGAATGAATGGGAAAAACGCATTCCCGCCTTGGAAGAAGCTAGAAATCTGGTTTTGTATCGCTATCAATTTTTCCCTTATGTAGTTGAAAAGATAAAATCATTTGCATCCGACAATAAAGAAAGGGTGGATATTTTGATACCTCCATATCGCTCAAAAAGATTGATCCATCAATGTAAGTATGTGGCTGACAGAGTCTCACATGGTGATTTTACCAGTGTGTTCAGCACATATTTAAACAAACTTAAATACATTAACTGGGAAAGAAAGAATGAGCATGTTATGTGAGTTTAACTAGGCTAATCAAATGTCGTCTATAAAAAAAATTCTATTCGTCCAAACCACTCTCCAGCCGCCGGGAGGCGCAAACACGGTTGCAGCCTGGATGATTGAGGCATTGAAAAAGGAGCATTCGGTTTCGCTACTAACCTGGAAACATCCCGATTTTGAGGAGATAAACCGCTTTTATGGCACTTCGCTAAGCGAGTCTGAGATTAATATCCACTCCGTTAACCCTGTTTTACGCCGTATTATAAGCCTGGATCCCGATCCTGGGAGTTTTCAGAAGGTGAGCTATCTCATGCGAGTATGCAAGAGGTTGAAAGACAATTATAATACTATCATCTCATCTCAAAACGAAGTAGACTTTGGGCGCCGGGGAATACAATATTTTCATTACCCTTATTTGAGTTCAAAAATTAAGCCTGATATGGACTTGCCCGATCATCGGAGGTTCCGAGAAATGCTGAAAGGAAGATACCGTCCCTGGATGATGGTTTCTGGGTTTTCATACAATCGGATGAAAGATAACCTTACCCTCGTTAACTCGGATTGGACCAGGAATAAGGTTAAGGAATGTTACGGAATTGATGCTACAACGGTTTATCCCCCGATTCCTGGCAAATTCCCCGATATTCCCTGGAATGATAGGGAAAACGGATTTGTCTGTATTGGAAGGTTTTGCCCCGGGAAAAATTTTGAAATGATAATAGAGATTCTTGCAAAGGTCAGATCGAGAATTCCCGATATTCATTTACATATCATAGGAACCCCTAGCCCATTCATGGGTGAGAATGAATATTACTCAAAGCTTATGAGAGTTGTGAGAGAAAATTCTCCATGGGTTCTTTTACACGAGAACTTATCGAGAGAAGAGCTTATAGATTTGATTTCCAGTCACAGGTACGGAATTCACGCAAACATAGAGGAACATTTCGGGATTGCGGTAGGAGAAATGATCAAAGCGGGGTGTATAGTTTTTGTTCATAACAGCGGCGGGCAGGTGGAGATTATAGGAAGAGATGACCGCCTGGTTTATAGGACTGAAGAGGAAGCCATCGAAAAGATTGTACGCGTGATGGGTGATCCAGATGAGCAAATGTCATTGATTGACTACTTGAAATCAAGGAAAGAAATATTCTCAACAGAGAAATTTATGCGTGATATTCAAGGAATCGTAAGGCAATTCGAGAAGACTAGATGGGGGTAAACCATGCCTGTAGAAAAAGTGACCATATCGGGCTTTATGATATTGAAAAACGTCGTATCGCAGGGATACCCGTTTATAGAGGCTATAACAGCCGCTCTGCCTATTTGCGACGAGTTCCTTATATCCGAAGGCTATTCATCGGATAAGACGTGGGAAGCTTTGCAAATTTTAGAGAGAAAGTTCTCCGGCAAGGTCAGACTTTTCAGAGATGAATGGAGGGGCAAAACAGAGAGAGGCGAAATCCTTGCGACGATGACCAATCTTTTAAAACAGAGATGTACGGGCAGTTACTGTCTTTATGTTCAGGCCAATGAGATAATACATGAATCCTCTCTAGAAGAGATTAGAAACCTACCTGTTCTTTACCCCGACGTGGAGATGTTCAGATTGCCATTTTATAACATCATGGGCAGTAGGCTGCTCTGGATTGTGGATTTTAGGAGGAGGCTGTTTAAAAACAAGGAATATATAATCTCAAAAGGCGATGCCTATGATGTCGGTTACGACTCCAAGCGTTTTATGTTTCGCCCGCGTAAACTAATGGATTATATGCTGTACGCGAAGGGGGAGCATACCTACTACTTACCCCAGCCGTTCTACAGGTATCGGGCGATTTTTCCTGTGAACTACATTAAGAAGCTGGAGTCAAGGGCAGATTTATATAGGAGAAATAACCTGTCATATATGTGGAATAAGGAGTACATTTATGCTAAAAATATCTTTGACATGACTCTAGCAAGTCAATCCTCTGAATTATTTTGGCGAAATATGCAGACTTATTTCGATGGAGTAATATGGCAGGACCTTCCGCCAGGCATATACCCTACAGGCGGTGCACCGAGGCGCTCTATCAGGAGGTTAGCCGACAACCCAAAAATCATGAATCATCTACTGGATAAGTGGGAGTACAATTTACAGGATAGTTTGAATATGCTGCGTTCTGCAGGAGACGCCGGTATATCTGCTTCAGTTGAAGCGGAATATGAGAACTTAAAATCGTTTGGCATAAGTCTGTAGCCGATTTCACAGATGTCCTCAATGAAAAAGGTCTTACTTGTGCAGCCCAGTCTTCAACCGCTGGGCGGTGGAAACGCTGTGGCAGTATGGATAATTGAAGCTCTGAAACGAGAAAACTCGGTTTCTGTTCTGACTTGGGCACCCGTTAGTGTTGCCGCGATCAACCGGTTCTTTGGAACATCCCTCGTTTCATCTGATTTCAGGGTCTATTACGCTCCCCGGCTCATACGCGGTTTAATAGAGCTTGACCCCGACCCCCACAGCGCACAAAGGTTTGCCTTTCTCATGCGTTTGTGCAAGAGGATGAAGGATGATTACGATGTCGTCATTACAGCCAACGGGGAGGCTGACCTCGGTTGCAGGGGAATCCAATATGTTCACTACCCCTGGTTTCCTCGATTCGAGCCTATATGCCAGAAGTTTGTTGATCTTCCTTGGCATCAACGCCTATGGGGTATAGTGCGTGGTCAGTACCGGCCATGGATGGCGATTTCTGGGTATTCGTTTGAAAGAATGAAAGAGAACCTCACTCTGGTAAATTCGGACTGGACCGGAATCAAGTGCAGAGAATCTTATGGAATTGAGACGACAACTGTATATCCTCCGGTTCCTGGCCTCTTTCCGGATGTGCCCTGGGAGGAAAGAGAGGATGGCTTTGTATGCATTGGGAGGATTTCTGGTGAGAAGAGGCTGGAGAATATAATAAACATATTGTCGGAAGTACGTTTGCGGGGTAAGGATATTCACCTACACATTATCGGGACACCGGGTCATGACATGGACTACTACAGGCAAGTGGTTAAGAAGGTGAGGGAGAACGCATCGTGGGTTTTTCTAAATGAGAATCTGTCGCGAGAGGAGTTGGTAAACCTGGTCTCCAGGCATCGGTATGGGATTCATGCGATGCATGGTGAGCATTTCGGTATTGCCGTTGCCGAGATGGTAAGGGCAGGCTGTATTGTGTTTGTTCCCTCTGAGGGAGGACAGATTGAGATTGTGGGAGGGGATGAGCGTCTTATGTATGAGACCGCCGAAGAGGCTGTTGAAAAGATTTTATGCGTAATGAACAATTCGGATGAGCAGGCTTCGCTCCGTGATTATCTGAGTTGGAGAAAAGGGCTATTTTCTGCGGAGGCATTCGTGTGCCGCATCCGGGAAATTGTAAGGCGATTCTAGAGCTATTCTCAAATTATGCAAAGAGACGCACTGTGGATGAATAGTGTAAAAGAAATCAAGGTCAAGTTTCAGAGTCTTATATATGACCATCTTTATCTGATCAGGGCAAGGTGGAGCTTTAAAAAGAAGGTCTATATAATATCCTATTTCCGTTCCGGCAATACTTTGCTAAGAACATACTTCTCTATCCTTCAAGGCCGTCCTCAGTTAAGCGTATATAAAGGGGACGTAATACGTCAAGAGAATACACCCCTAACGAACGCCTTGGATCATATTAGCTTAATTAAAAGCCATACGTTTAATTTGAACTATAGAGATATAGTGTATATCGTCAGGGATGGACGCAACGCTATGATTTCTCACCTTTATATGACATTCCTTTGGAGGGGTCATAATTTTTCTAAATTAGAGGATATATACGAAGGAATACGTCATTTATCCAATGGGGGGCATTTTTGGGGAGATCATGTCAGAGGGGCATTGGATGAGACTGATAAAAAGAACGTTTTATTTATTAGATATGAAGACTTGATTAATGATCCCTCAGATACATTGAAGAGGATATTGGATTTCGTGGGTGTAGATTTATCGAGTGATATCATTAACGAGTGCATCAGGCTCGCAAAGGAAAGAAAATCATATTTTGAAAATCCCTATAATGGATATACGTATGAACCGGAAGAGGGTTCAATATACTATCTCTTGAAGAAACACAGGTCTGAGGATTATTGGAAAGTTATATTTGACGATAAAACAAAAAGGTACTTCCATGAAAGAGGGGGCACGGAGTTTTTGTTGAGATTTGGATACGAAGAGTCGGAGGATTGGTGGAAGCTCTAATATGGTTTCGGAAACATCTTACAAAGTTGCACTCCTTAAATGGGACGACAGTCCTGGGGATATAGAATCCGCAATCAACTATGAATTAACCAATCTAGGACATCGAACGATTTATTTCAAATTTGACGAGGCAATTCCTCCGGGCGTAGATGTCGTATTCTCGTTTGCGCCATACCATAATTTCTTACAAATTCCGCGCCAGCTCGACAGTGTGCCTCGTAAGGAACGACCGACCTTTGTGCACTGGAATACTGAAGGTCTTCTTAACCTCAGCATACCGTATCGGTTGGGTATGGCAGTCGGGGCTTTCCGTTCCTGGGTAGGGCGATTAAATGATTCTGGTGAACGTTGGGCTAAAACCCTGATGCGCTATTCGCCTTTATATTTAATAAGCTCGGGCATGCGTGGCTCTCTTCGGTTGGGTGACTATTATTATGCCCATCGGAGGGGTTGGCTTGATGTTTTTGCGGACATATCCGCCGTATATGCCCGGAGGTTTTCCGACCATGGCTTGCCTGCGATCCATGCCCCTTTCGGTGCGTCTCCGCTCTGGTATGCGGATCTCAACCTTGAACGGGATATAGATGTCCTCTGGATGGGTATGCGTGGAACGCGGCGCCGGAGTAAAATACTCGACCGCCTGTATGAGAAACTAAATGCCCACGGCGTGCGGTTTCATGTGGCCGATAGAATCAAAAACCCATTTGTTTTCGGGGATGAGCGCACCCGGCTTTTGAACCGGACAAAAATCACAGTAAATATACTCAGAACCTGGTGGTCTGAGAATTCACTCAGATTTGCCTTGGCTGCCCCAAACAGGTCTCTGATTGTTTCGGAGAGGGTTTTACCGCACTCTCCTGCCTACAAGCCGGGCATTCATTATGTCTCGGTGCCCGTGGAGAAACTGGCGGAGTCCATACTCTATTACTTGGATCACGAGGAAGAGAGGCTTCGTATTGTCGAGAACGCTTACCAATTTGCTACAAAAGAGATGAGGTTCGGAAACAGCATCAGGATCATAATGGAGGCCGTACGTAAGGCTAGAGAGTCTATGCCCTAATGAAGAAAGGCGTGATGTGGCATGATGTATATTAAGACATCACCTAAATGCGGACTAGGGGATGGAGCGTTTACTTGAAGGTGGGAAATGAGGACGCCAGACTTATAAAATTACATAATGAAAATGCCGAACTTTCTTATTATAGGAGCGCCGAGATCCGGCACGACGACTCTCCATGAAGAACTTAAACGACATCCGCAGGTTTTCATGAGTTCTATAAAAGAGCCACTGTTCTTTGCAGTTGAAGGCGAAGACGAACAGTTTCACGGGCCTCAGGATAACCAGGGCATTCGAGACCTGAAAACCTATTGTTCTCTCTTTTCCGGAGTTCGATATAAGCAGGCTATTGGAGAGGCTTCTCCTCTTTACCTGTACAGCCAAAAGGCCCCTTATCGAATCAAGCACTACATACCGAACGTCAAACTCATAGCGATTCTGCGCAATCCAATAGACAGAGCATACTCTCACTTTCTCCATCACAAACTATTAGGATACGAAAATCTGGATGATTTTAGAGAAGCCATTGAAGCGGAGGAGGAAAGAGAGCGGATGCGCTGGTCGCCGTTTTGGTTTTACCGAAAAATGGGGCTTTATGGTGAACAGCTTACACGCTATTTTTCTCTTTTCCAATCTGACCAAATCAGGGTTTTTCTATTTGAAGACCTACAGCAAAATCCCAAGAGCTTGTTTAAAGATATAGCTCAATTTCTTGGTATAGATGGGGGACTTGTGATTAAAGCCCCGGCCGTACATAACGCCTCAGGCTATCCAATAAATGTGAAACTCAACACCTTTCTAACCCAGCCAAACTTTATTTCAACTATATTGAGGCCATTCTTATCCGAGAAGGCTCGGTTAAAACTCCGGCTCAAGGTTTGGGACGTGATTTTAAGAGGGGTTAGACAAAGCAATCTAAGAAAACCGCCGCTTCGGCCGGAGGTGCGTGAGTGGTTGATTGAATACTACCGAGAGGATATATTACGGACTCAGGATATTCTGAGGCGCGATCTTTCATACTGGCTAAAAATGCCAGTAAGGGCAAATAAATAATCATGGCTGAGACTTCCCGAATGCTATTCAGCATCCTGATACCAACGCTTGAGAGCAGAAAAGAACAGTTTAGCAGGCTGTATGAAAAGCTCAGTAAACAAATAGCCGAGAATTCCCTTGTTAGTGAAGTGGAAGTTCTATATTTCTTAGACAATAAAGAGCACTCACTCGGATTCAAGAGAAACGAACTAATTAGAATGGCAAAAGGAAAGTTCATTGCTTTTGCTGATGACGATGATGACATTAGCGATGATTACGTTCCTCTAATTTGTCGTGTAATAAAAGAAAATCCGGATATTGATTGCATTGGAATTAAGGGCATAATTACTTTCAATGGAAAAGAGCCGCATATTTTCATTCACTCATTAAAATACAAGGAATATTTCTCAAGAGGAGGCATTTATTTCAGACCCCCGTACCACCTTAATCCGATAAGGCATGAGATTGCATGTAGGTACAAATTTGAAGACATAAATTATTCTGAGGACATTGACTGGGCAATGAGAATGTGCCGGGATCGGGCTTTGCAAAAGGAATATTTCATTGATAAGGTTATTTATTTTTACCGTAGTCGCAGGCCGTGGAACTATCAGGCATTGCTTGACTTTTCAGAGCCATTTCGCCATGCGATTGGCTTGCAATTGGCAAACCGAATCCGGTTGAAGCGTTGGCTAAGGTCTATTTGGGGGGGATAATTATTTGGAAACGATTCATAATCACAATAGGAGCACAAAGGGAGAAATAAGGCAAAAGGAGTTTATTTTGTGAACAAGATAGCCAATCAGAACGAGCCTGGCTCTGCCGGTACTTTAGCGATGCCAATAATAGAGCGACCTGTAACAATCATTCGTCCTTTGGGAGGTCGGATTACACTTGATCTCCGTGAGCTTTGGGAGTATCGGGATTTGCTCTATTTATTTGCCTGGCGCGATATTAAGGTGCGCTACAAACAAACTATGGTTGGCGCATCATGGGCAATCATTCAGCCATTTATTGCTATGGTGGTTTTAACCATATTCTTCGGCAAACTGGCAAGGGTGCCTTCTGAGGGGATTCCTTACCCTATATTTGCCTATAGTGCGCTTGTGCCGTGGACCTATTTTGTCAACGTACTAACCCAGTCGAGCAACAGTTTGGTAAGTAATAGGGCTGTGATTACCAGGATTTATTTCCCACGGTTGATAATTCCAATGACTACTGTGATGACAGGACTTCTGGATTTTGTAATAGCATTTGTCATACTGCTTGGAATGATGTTGTTTTACGGGATTGTTCCAACGATGGCTTTGTGGACACTTCCTTTCTTCGTCCTGCTGGGGATAGGGACAGCACTGGGGATTGGGCTATGGTTGGCTGCATTGAATGTTAAGTATCGGGATATAGGATTTACTTTGCCCTTTTTGACTCAAATATGGCTCTTTGCAACCCCTATTGCCTATCCAAGTAGCCTGGTGCCAGAACGGTGGCGGGCGATTTATGGTCTTAATCCAATGGCTGGTGTAGTGGAAGGTTTCAGGTGGGCGCTTTTAGGGAAAACCCATCCCCCGACTATGCTACTTGCTTTTTCAGTTATAGCGGTAATTGTACTTCTTATAGGAGGATTATACTTCTTCAGATATAAAGAAGATACATTTGCAGATGTGGTGTAAAGGATGAGTGATCTTGCAATTCGGGCTGTGGACATTAGCAAGCGCTTTCTTATAGACCGGCGGAAATCGGGTCACGCTATGCGTGAATTTTTAGAGGATGCCATGCGCGCGCCTTTTCGCCGCCTTTCATATATTTTCCGCCAACCAATCTACAACCAAAATGGGTGGCAATCGAATAGGGAAAGATATATTTGGGCTTTGAGGGATATTTCTTTTGAAGTTAAATGCAGTGAGGTGGTAGGCATTATTGGTTCCAACGGCGCCGGTAAATCCGTCCTTCTTAAGATCCTTTCCCGAATTACAAGGCCGACAGGGGGCTATGCTGAAATTTACGGTAAGATGGGTTCAATGCTGGAGGTTGGCACTGGCTTCCATCCAGAACTGACAGGGCGTGAGAACATATATCTCGGCGGCACAATTTTAGGAATGAAAAGGGCCGAGGTCAACCGCAAATTCGATGCGATTGTGGCCTTCTCCGAAGTAGAGGATTTTTTAGAAACACCGATTAAGCATTACTCAAGCGGTATGAATGTGCGCCTCGCTTTTGCTATTGCCACTCACCTGGAACCTGAAATTATGCTGTTGGACGAGGTTTTGGCGGTGGGAGATGAGGCGTTCAAAGAAAAGTGTCTGAATAAGATGAGGGAGGTAGCATCGGAAGGGCGAACGGTGCTTTTTGTAAGCCATGATATGAAAACAATTGAAAGCCTATGTGATAGAGCGATTCTTTTAAGTAGAGGAAAGATTGTGCTTAATGATGAAACCCACAAAGTGGTTTCGCACTATATGGCCAAGAACTACGAGTAACTCTGAAACACTATAGTTCCGATTATAAAAGTGACTACCTGAGTCTTCATAAGGATGGAGGAGAGTAGGGACTATGGAATACAAAGATAAGGTTCTCATATTAACTCCCGTAAAAGACGCCGAAGCGTTTTTAGAGACCTATTTTCAGTCCCTCTATCAATTAACATACCCTCATGACTTAATCTCTGTTGGGTTCTTGGAAAGCGATAGCCTAGATAATACATATATTGAGTTGGAAAAAAGACTTCCTGGGTTAAGAAAAAACTTTCGGTCAGCTGGATTATGGAAAAAGGATTTTGGGTTTCACATACCGCCAGGCACTCCCAGGTGGGCCGGGCACATTCAAATAGAAAGAAGAACCATACTTGCAAGGAGCCGAAACCACCTCCTCTTTCATGCCCTCAATGATGAGGATTGGGTTTTGTGGTTGGATGTTGATGTCGTTGAATATCCTTCTGATATTATAGAAAGGCTTCTAGAAGTTAGAAAAGACATTGTACAGCCGAATTGTGTTAAACAATACGGTGGTATGAGCTTTGATTTGAATGCCTGGAGAGATAAAGGAAAATTACGCTTGCATGATTTAAAGGGAGAAGGCAATCTAGTGAGGTTGCACTCCGTCGGTGGGACTATGCTTTTAATCAAGGCGGACATCCATAGGGATGGATTGATTTTCCCTCCATTTTTGTATGGCAAAGAAAATCCACTTATAAGGGGAAACCATTACCTAGAGCCGAAAAGAGCCATATTGCTGAGAGCAGTAATAAACACTTTGGAGGGAATAAGAAAAGGAGATATGTTAGAGGCAAAAAGGGCTATTCTGCATGCCCTAAAAGGAGGCTGTACAGGGGAGATAGAAACGGATGGTCTGGGTATGATGGCTCACGATATGGGGTATGAGTGCTGGGGGATGCCTAATCTGGAAATTAGGCACAGAGATTCGTAAGCATGTTTTATGGAATCGCTCACTATGTAAGAAATCTATAAAAGTTGTTCTTACAGAAGGTTATAAAACTGATTATGATGGAACCAATACTACCTTCCCAAACACTTCTCTATTCTCCATAAGCCTGTGACCCTCGGCAACACGCGACATAGGAAGGACTTTGTAAATCACTGGTTTGAGTTTGCCAGACTCAATGTGCTTTATAACCTCAAATAGGTCCCCTTTGCTTCCCATAGTGGAGCCGAGAATCGAAAGCCTTCTAAAAAATACGTGTCTTATATCCGTTTTTCCATCATACCCGGAGGTAGAACCGCAGACGACCATCCTTCCACCCGTTGTGAGCGCAAGGATATTTCTTTCCCAGTTTATCTCCCCCGTGTGATCTATAATAATGTCTACACCCCTTTTCCCCGTAATTCTCCTTACCTCGGCAAAGAAATCGTGATTGCTGTAATTGATCCCATAATCCGCACCGAGGAGTGTCTTTGCCTTCTCCAGCTTCTCATCTGTTCCGGCAGTGGTGATTACGGTTGCTCCAAAGAGCTTTGCAATCTGTATGGCCGCGCTTCCAACGCCGCTTCCTGCCGCGTGAACCAGAACTGTTTCCCCAATTTTAATCTCTGCGCGGGATACGAGCATGTGCCAGGCGGTAAGAAAAACGAGAGGAATACAGGCTCCCTCTTCAAAAGAAATGTTCTTTGGCATGGGAATGATGTTTTCCTTTGGAACCGATATATACTCGGCGCATCCGCCTGGACAGTTTTCACCCAAGATTGCATACTCTCTGCAGAGATTATCCCGGCCGCTTAGGCAGTAGACGCACCTTCCGCATGTTATTCCCGGCGATACTAAAACGGGAACGCCTATCTCAATTCCACGAACATCCTCTCCTACCTTTGCCACAACCCCCGACACATCCGAACCAAGGACATGGGGGTATTTGAGCTTGAGATGCGGAAGCCCTTTTCTCACCCAGACATCAAGATGGTTCATCCCGCAGGCTTTTACCTGAACGAGAACATTATTCGCACGAATATCGGGGTCAGGAATCTGGTCGTATTTTAGTTTGTCAGTTTCACCGTGTTCATAAACTACTACTGCTTTCATAATTTTTGCCTTTATCGAGAATTAATTGTTTCAGGAAGTATAAGCCCCTGAGAGTTCCTTCACCTTTTCAACTTCTTCAGGTTCATCTAAAATATTGCCTTTTTCTCTTTCATATAGGAAATTAGCGTTATCCCTTGGTGCTCTGCTCCTTACGTTGGGGTCGAAGAAGACCTCTTTTGTATGGATAAGACCAGCTCTGCTGTATGACGCGAGTTCGTATTTCATCCCCATTCTGAGGGCATCGCACGGACAAGCCTCAACGCAGAACCCACAAAAAACGCATCTCATGAAGTCTATGTTATAAACCTTGGGCCTCCTTTCAATCCCGTATTCATCTGCGGGTTCGGATACTATTGATATTGCCTGAGTCGGGCACGCAACCTCGCAGAGCTTACACGCGACGCATCTTATCTCTCCCTCATCGTCTGCGGGAAGAATATGAAGCCCTCTGTACCTTGGGGGAAGCTGTTTTATCTCTTCCGGATACTGTACGGTTATAGGTCTAAAATGGAGAAGGTGCATAAGGGTTGTTTTCAGACCCTTAAGTATCTCAGGAATGTAGAACCTCTCAAGAAGGTTTAATTTTGGCGGCTGTATGATCTTTACTCTTATCGCCATTTGTTTTCCTCAAAAGAATTATACCATTTTGTGGCTGTTCTTGAAACGAACGTGAGTCGGTTTATGGTTCTGAATAACTCAATTGGTGATAGGAATCTTGTAGGGGCAAACGGCTGTTTGCCCCTACTGAATTTTACTTCACTTCCCAGACATCGCCTGAGTATATGAGTTTGTTAATGTCTGTTGAGAATTTCTGTTTTGCTTTTTCTACTTGTCCGTGGACCAGTTCTTCAAAGCTGGGTTGCTCAACTCTTCTCAGCACTCCCATAGGCACTGGGTATTCGGGCCAGGAGAGTTTTGATAGGGCAAAGGCGAAGGCAAGGTTCTTTTCATCATAAACTGTAATGTCATTGGGCGGGTTTCCCGGCTCAAACTGTACCATCTCAAATTTGCCGTCTTTGAATTTCAAGCCCTTGTCTCTTTTTTTGCCAAATATAAGGGGCTTGCCGTGCTCAACGACGAGGTTTCTGTCATCTCTTACATCTTTTCCTGTGAACTCATCAAATACTCCATCGTTATAGACATAGCAATTCTGGTAGATATGTAAGAAGGCGGTTCCCTTGTGTTTATACGCTTCTACAATAAGTTGTACGAGGTGCTTTAAATAGGCCGCATCTGTCCTGGCCACGAAAGTTGCCCCTGAGGCAAGCGCAAGGGCGACAGGCTCTACGGGCTCTTCAACGGTTCCCATAGGGGCCGATCTGTTTAACATCCCTTTGCTGCTCGTAGGAGAATATTGGCCCTTTGTAAGACCGTATATTCTATTGTCAAAGAGCAATATATTTAAGTCAACATTCCTCCTCATAACGTGTATCAGGTGGTTGCCACCTATTGATAAGGCGTCTCCATCCCCCGTTATAACCCATACCGCGAGGTCGGGGTTCGCCACCTTTACACCCGTTGCAATCGGGATGGGCCTTCCGTGTATTCCATGGAATCCATAGGTGCTCATGTAATAGGGAAGTCTCGAAGAGCAACCGATACCCGATACCACAACGTGTTTTTCTTTTGGAATGCCGAGTTCGGCAAGTGCCATCTGGAATCCTTTTAGTATTGCATAATCATCGCAGCCAGGGCACCATCTTACATCCTGATCGGATTTGAAGTCACTCCATTTATATTTTACCTCTTGCTCCGTTACGCTCATTTTGTCTTCTCCCCTTCTAATTTTAATGCATTCTCAAACCCTTATATTCGTCTCTAATAAAATTTAAAAGCTCAGACACGGTAAACGGCTTTCCAGTGATTCTATTGTACCCTATGGCATCAATAAGGTATTTGGCGCGTATTATGTAGGAGAGTTGTCCTAGATTCAGTTCGGGAACGAGAACCTTCTTGAACCTTCGTAGGACATCGCCGAGGTTCTTGGGAAGGGGGTTGAGATGCCTTAGCTGTACCATTGCCACCCTCATCCCTTCCTGATTTGCCGATTCTACAGCGGCCTTTATGTGTCCGTATGTGCCTCCCCATCCAACGACAACTACATCCGCATCGGAAGGACCCACGACCTGAGCATCGGGTATATCCTGAGCCACTCTTTGAACCTTCTCCGCCCTCAACTTGTTCATAAGGTCGTGGTTTTCAGGGTCGTATGATATGGTCCCCATAATATTGTTCTTTTCAAGCCCGCCTAGGGTGTGTTCCAGCCCCGGCGTTCCGAGTTTTACCCAGGGTCTCGCAAGGGTTTTTTCATCACGCATGTACGGATGAAAACCGTTCGGATCGGTCCTAAACTTTATCTCTATCGGTGGGATCTGGTCTAAATCGGGGAGTTTCCACGGCTCGGATGAGTGTACGAGAAATTGCTCGGAAAGAATAATAACGGGAGTCATATGCTTTGTAGCGAGCCTTACAGCTTCAATGGATGTCCAGAAGCAGTCGGCTGGAGAGAGGGGGGCGAGTATTATAACCGGCGATTCGGCAGGCCTTCCAAAAAGGGCAAAGAGCAGGTCTGTCTGCTCGGTCTTTGTTGGCATTCCTGTTGAGGGGCCAGACCTCTGGAAATCAAATACTATGAGCGGAAGCTCTGTCATAACTGCGAGGTTAAGCGCCTCGCTCTTTAATGCAAGGCCGGGACCGCTTGTCCCCGTCACGCCAAGCGCCCCGGAATAGGTTGCTCCCAGTGCAATAGTTATAGCGCTTATTTCATCCTCTGCTTGTATGGTTATCGCCCCGTATTGCTTTAATGCCGCGAGGTTGTGCAACGCCTCGCTTGCAGGCGTTATGGGGTATCCCGAATACACGAGCTGTAAACCTGCCTTATGAGCGGCAACTACAAGCCCGTATGCGCTTGCCATTGCTCCGTTTACATTCTTGTATCTTCCGGGCTCCAGTTTTGCGGGCAGAAGCTGATAATGAATCGGAAATATCTCCATTGTCTCGCATATATTATATCCGGCTTTGAGTGCCTTTAGGTTTGCTTCAAAGATCTGGATTTTATTGGCAAATCTCTTTTGAAGGAAGCTTATGACCGGCTCAAGCGGGCGTGAAAAGAGCCAGCACATCATGCCAAGGGCAAGGAAGTTTCTGCACCTCTCTTTGTCTTTGTGTCCGATCGGCTCGTCTTTGAGAGATTCAATTGTGAGCTTTGTAATAGGGGCCTTATAGACGCGGAATGAACGTAATGAATCGTCTTCTAAGGGGTTTGAGGCAAACCCAGCCTTCCTGAGATTCTGATCTGTAAATTCGTCCTCATTTACTATTATTAAACCACCGGGCTTAAGGGATGTCAGGTTCACCTTCAATGCCGCCGGATTGAAAGCGACGAGGACATCGGGAATATCGCCGGGGGTGTATATGTCATAGGCGGCAAATTGAATCTGGTATGACGAGACGCCGTATGTCGTTCCCTGCGGTGCTCTTATTTCCGCCGGATAATCGGGCAGGGTTGCAAAGTCGTTGCCGACAACGGCGGTGGCATTGCCGAATTGATCCCCCAAAACCTGCACGCCATCTCCTGAATCTCCTGCGAATTTCACTGTAACTTTCTCTAATTTCTCTATTTCCTTACTCATAGTATGACTCTCCTTATTCAGCTCTAAGCGCTAATTTTAACCAATTATCCTTTCAATTTCAAATTTGGGGAAAATGTAGGGCACGGTATACCGTGCCCCTGCGTTGTTTATCTTATCCTTTTCTCACATTCGCATAAATCAAAATCCCGGAGGAGATGGAAATTAAAACCATAATCACCCCGACAAGGGGAGCGCCGAGAAGTATCTTTCCAATGCCAATCATCGCAAAGAATATGAAACCGATTCCAAGAAACCAGTTTATAATTACGGGCATAAATGGAGAACGCTTTATCTCTGGGCTTATCATTGCAACGGGACCCCACCATCCCCAGGGACGGATTTTTCTGTAGAAATTGAGGAGCGTTTCCTCCGGTTCGGGTTTGGTTAAGTGGGTAACAATTAGCCAGGAGAGGATTGAGACGGGAACAACTATAATTTGGTGTTTAAGCCCAAGCGATAGGCCTTTGAAATCTGCGTATAGGGTTAAAACAAAGATCGTGAGTAGAGACGCGCCGAGGGCAGAGATTTCAGACCATGCGTTTATGCGCCACCAGAACCATCTGAGTATTAGGACAAGCCCGATTCCCGCGCTCATTGCCCAGAGGAAAATCCAAGCCCGTCCGATGTTCTTTATGTGAAAAGCGAAATACCCAGCAAGAACGGTCAGTATCAATGTGCATATTCTCGAAATGAAGATATAATGGTCCTCGCTCCCATTCTTATTGATAAAACGTTTGTAAACGTCGTTCATCAAATAAGAGGCTCCCCAGTTGAGCTGTGTCGTTATTGTGGACATGAATGCGGCAAGAAATGATACGAAGAGAAGGCCCTTAAGCCCGGGCCCTAGAAAGTCCCGAATGACTATTACATACATGGCTTCTTGATCTCCGCCCGCGCTTTTGGCTGTAGGATATATAATCAGAGAAAAAACGGCCACCATAACCCAGGGCCAAAGGCGGATTACATATTGGTTAAGGGAGAACCATGCCATTCCCAATATGGCGTGGCGCTCGTTTTTTGCGGAGCACATCCTTTGAATGAAATAACCTCCACCATCCGAATTGTGAGAAGACCACCATATGACCGATACATAAACGAGAAAAACGAAAAAGCTGGAAGACCAGAAACCATCGCTCACTGGCCTTCCTCCCCATGGCGTCATAAAGAATGAAAGGTGGCTCCCAAGCCCGCCTAACTTTTCTTGGAAGCCGGAGAAACCGCCGACGGCGGGGGAATTTATTACAATAACGGCAAGTGTCGTCGTTCCAAAAAGGGCGACGAAATACTGAAAGAAATCCGTAAATGCCACGCCCCAGAGTCCTGACATGGTTGTGTATATAAATGCAATTGATATGCAGATGATGACGGCGAGAGTTGTTTCAAAACCGAAGAACACATTGAGGATTTTTGCCATCGCGCTTATTACCCAGCCCATTACGATAAAGTTGAAAATGGTTGCGAAATAAAACGCCTTAAAGCCTCTAAGAAATGCCGCTGGTTTTCCGCTGTATCTGAGTTCTATAAGCTCATTATCTGTAATTACCTCCGCCCGCCTCCAGAGTCTTGAGAAGACGAATATGATGAAGACGTGGCTAAAGAGATAACTCCACCAGAACCAGTTTTTCCAGATTCCGTCTGTCCGAACCCACCCCGTCACAACAAGTGGTGTGTCGGCTGAAAACGTTGTTGCAACCATTGAGGTTCCAATAATCCACCATGAGAGATTTCTTCCCGAAACGAAGTAATCAGACATGCTCCTGCTTGCGCGCTTTGTGAAATATATCCCGATTCCGAGTGATAGGAGCAGATAGGCAATAACGATCAGCCAATCAATCGGGCTTAGCACGGATAGGACGGCTCGAATGGATTCAGGCATTATATTGGGTTTTATAGTTTATAGTGTACTGTAAGAAATCCATAATTTATTTTGTTGTCTCAAAAGTCATACCAGATCTGCCTGGTTGGTGTTTACAGGGGTTATAAACAGCTCAGGATGAACTGTTTGACTTTGGTTATGATGGGCCTCTCAATAAAGCGAATGGTGCTCAGACAACGATGACAAAAAGGGGTTTTCAAATGGTGTGTCGGCTATCTTTTTGAAACGCCTTTCCCTTCTTCGTGTTTTTTATCGTAGGCACGAATGACTTTGTCCGTAATATCGGCACCTTGGCTGCCATATAGAACACCCGCTTCGTTTTTTTCAACTATCAGGGTATATCCCTCGGAATCTCCTATTTCGTTTACTATTCCCACCACATCATTTAATATCTTTTCTTTAAGGTCTGACTCCCGCTCTGCCAACTCGTCTCGAAAATCCTCACGCTTTCTATTGAGTTCCTTCTCCATGTTTTCTATTTGATTGGCCTCTTGCTCCTGTGCTTGTTTGTTGATAACTGAAGTTTTGCTGATAAGGTTATTTCTCATTTGGATAATCTGTTTAGCTTCCTGGTTTATTATGTCCTCCTTTTTCTTAAGCTCTTCCTGGAGAATGGTACGGGCGGCTCTGCCGGCTTTAGATTCCTTTATAACACGCTGAAGATCCACGTATCCGATTTTTATAGCTGATTGGGCATAAGCTAATCCCCCAATACCGAGTATCAAACTTACTGTCGCTAAAAAGACTCTCATAGCTTATTTCTCCTGAAATATATAGTTTTAGCCTAATATCCAGAGAACAAAAACGTCTCGCTAAGACATATATTCTAAATCAAAAGGTTGGTGTGTTTCAATATTCCGTAATATCGGTATACATAACGCTTTAAGAAACAGGCTAGCGTTTAACTATAATTTCACAGGCAACTTTCCCTGAGCTTCAAGCCTTCCTAAAAGAATATCGGCTACGGCGCGT
>Ga0209810_1000451_pt1 | contig 91415 bp, 80 predicted proteins | sample Coa_R1_7_FD_187159 | JGI IMG/M metagenome (GOLD analysis project Ga0209810, IMG submission 187159) | Surface soil microbial communities from Centralia Pennsylvania, which are recovering from an underground coalmine fire - Coalmine... | ecosystem: Environmental > Terrestrial > Soil > Unclassified... | reverse complement strand
TCACCGATTTCGATGTGCCGCTTTCATCGCAGTCAGCGAAATCAAAATTGGCCGAGCGGTTGCCTCTGAAGAGTACAAACTTCTCCGTGCCTGTCTCCACCTGGCGGGAAATCTCGCAAGAAGAAGCGTCTGCGACCTCTCAACAAGGCATACCTGTTCTGCTCTACGCAGAGCATGTGTGGGGGCATCCAAAAAGAGCCGAAGCCGCGTGGAGGTGGAGTCCAAATAAAAATATGCGCGCCATCATCTCGGATGATGCCCGGCTGCAACCAGAGGCGGTCTCTGGAACCGACTACGCCGTGTGCTATATTGACCCACAACAAGGGACGTTCTCCAATGCCGTTTGGAAAGCCTGGTTTGCTTCTGGCCCTGCGCTCGCAGAGTCCGATCACAGCGCCATGACCTTCTTTGCTCCCTGCGTTCAATTTCCCTGTACCACCCACTACACAGTGATTGCCGCTGATGGGCAAGTCTATGAGTATGCAGACCGTGCCGGGGCAGTTCAGGGATTCCAGTCCTTGCCCTCACGAGAAGTGCATAATGGAAGTCAGATCCAAACCGTCTTCCCACAGTTCTGTTACTACCATGAGGTCACCTGTCCAGGCGGCGTCTACCGCATCGAATTTTTCGGCCCTCGCATGGATGAGCGGGGCTACCTGGTCAAAGAGGCAGCATGATCGGGGTCTTACCTGCTTCAACTACTCATTTGCTCAGTTTCGTCTCCGGCGTTGATGTTGATAGAATACATCATGGCCCGGAGGTCATCAGGCAGAAACGCAAGGAGCAGTAATGGGAGAATAGCAGGCACAAGACAAGATCAACAAAAGGCTCGTAGTTGTACAAACCTTTTGTTGATCTTGTCTCCTCTGAACGTTTTTCCATGCAAAGCATGGGAAACGTCAGAACTTAGTAGCGGTCACTCCGATACCTGTTGTTTGAACGCCTTTCGCCACCAGTTGATGGGCGCTCGCGCGCCTGGTTGACCGTGATGGTGCGATCCCCCATACTGGTGCCGTTGAGTCGCTCAATAGCGGTTCGTGCTTCTTGATCGTCGCTCATCTCGACAAAGGCAAAACCTTTACTTCGCCCGCTGTCGCGATCAATGATGACCGAGGCGCTGTTCACCTCTCCTACCTGCCCAAAAAGATCAAGCAGGTCTTGCTCAGTTGTTTGATAGGGAAGTCCCCCTACATACAATCTCATGATAGTACGCTCCTGTGTTGGCATCTCTCAACGTATTGACGCTCGTAGAAACCGTTTCTCACAGAAGCGATACAATTACTTTCTGATGCCATATGATAAGTATATACTATTTTCGGTGAAGATGCAATAGCTAACATCAGTACGTTATTTTCCAAACGCTTTTATTTTTATCTTCATCTGTTTTTGACTTTGACGCAAGCATATGTTATACTAAAAATAAAAGAACATGCCGCTCATCCCGTTGCAGCGGAAGCAAGGACAGGAAAAAACATGTTGAAAACTCTCCCCTATCGTCCCCCGATGGATATGCAGCAGCTCCATGCTTTTGATGAGCGCCTGCGTCACGTTCCTGGTTCCTGGAATACCATTGGTAGAAGTTTTGTCCATGCTGGAGCCCCTGGTGTGATCCGTCTCCGCTGGCTGATTGAGGGCAAAAGATGGTGTGATGAGGAGGGCTTTCTAGATTTTCTTGATCAGCGGCACCATCGTCTGCTCCTGCGCTGCTTTCTTCAACACGAACCAGTATCTAAGGATCTCCAGGAGTTGATCACAGATGGTGCTGACCCCGCAGTGGCTGAGTCTGCCTGGAAACGGGTCTGGAAAGTGGAAGCATTGCTCGAAAAAGTGGGGCCAGAAATCACGCGGCAGCGGCTGATGCATGCACTGCATTTTTTAGAACTGCAAGAGTACCTTGTGGCACAGGCTCCCGATGAGTGGGTAAGTGGTCCTTTGCTTGCGCATGTTGAGCATTTTGGCCCGACATTTGCATGGAGTGTACAGGCGCATCTGCAACAGCGGCACCGTGCGCTCGTCAGACGCTGTGTGGGCTTTAAAGAGTGGCAAACCCCGGCCTTGAATGATCTCGATGTGCTGGCTTTTACGGAAGATGGCTTGATTATGGTCGTCGAATGTAAATCAAACCCGGACATTCCTTTTGCTCATCTGGTTCAATTCGTGAAACGAGCCAGAGCATTTCCTACAGATATCTCATTGCTGCTTATCGATACAGAGAGTGAGTCCCTGATCGCCGAATACATTCAGCAGATCGTCACTCTCCTGGAGAGGGAACCCATGGCTTCCGGTCAGAGACATCTGTATGAAGGAAGCGTCATCTACCACGTGATCGATAACCTCTATGTTGCTAACACTGCAGGCGGAATTGACCCTGCGCTGGAAACAACACTTCGCCTGCAAAGGGGAAGCGATCCAGCTTTGTCCACATCGTAAATGTGAGATTCACCAGGAGAGAAAAGCAGAAGGGAGGCTGCATCGGGTGTCACGCTTCTCCTCGTGCGCACGCACCCGCCGCCATTTATTGTCTGACGCTTTTTTTGCTTCTGGACGCTCTAAAGAAGAAAGAGACGGAAGCATAAAAAAGACTGGAGTCAGCCATGACAAAATGATCCTGGTGGATCATTGGTTCAGCAAGCAGTATCGGGCTATAGGGAAGCGATCCAGAGCAGTATGTCACACGCCTGAAACGCTTCCTGGCGCAACAGGCCGGGGAAGCCTGAACCAGAGAAGCGATTCAAACGGGGAACTCTTTTAGAGAAGCTCTTCTCCTGGTATGAGCATCTCATCTCGTATCAAGGGTATTCTCGTTCTCGATACCCTATCCTTCCCCTGAGCCTTGCGGCGCGCTCTCAGGGCAGGTGGGATACGGCAAACGTCACGGGCAAGGCCGAGACGTTCAAAAGTCCAGATGAGGTAGCCAGAGAGGTCAAGCTGCCACCAGTGCATCCCATGAAAGGCGGAACGTGGGAAGGCATGGTGATTGTTATGCCATCCCTCTCCGAACGCTAACAGCCCGACTATCCACTCATTGCGACTGCGATCTTTCGTCTCGAACTCGCGTTTGCCAAAGGTATGGCAGACCGAATTAACGCTCCAGGTAACATGGTGGGTAAGAAACATCCGCACGAGTCCACCCCAGAGCAGCCCGGTCCAACCGCCAAGCGCAAATGGAATGAGCAATGAGAGCAGCGACCAGAGAATAAAGGTACGGCTGACAAAGACCACCATACGATCCTTCTCCAGGTAGTTACAGTACACGCTGGGATCGACCTTCTCGCCAAACATCCAGCCGATGTGCGCGTGAAAGAAACCTTCGACGGGGCTATGTGGATCGCCTTCACGGTCGGCCTGCGCATGGTGCTTGATATGTGTCGCCGCCCATTCGATAGCTGGTCCCTCAAAGGACATAGAACCCAGGATCAGCAAGATGCATTTGACCACAGGATGAGGCCGAAAGCTACGATGTGTCAGCATGCGATGGAATCCAACAGTCACGCCCAGCGCCACAAGAGCGTACATTGTCGCCAGCAGCGCGAGATCGGTCCAGTGAACGGCGTGCTGCCAGAGGAGTACAATAGCCAGAACAGTAGCCAGCAACGGCACAATCACAACGACAAGGACAACACCTTTATAGACAGAAAAGGGTTTCATGAAACCTCCACCTGATAGATGCTCCACCGCAAATGTGGAACACCTGTTAGAGATATCTGCGCAGTCTTTTGTTTCATGACATTTCCATAATCATGGAATATGTGGCATAATGTAGTTGAGGGAAACGAGAAGCTTTCCCCGAAAAAGGAAAAATATTGCCTGTTTCAAAGACCTTTTCCTCTGGCCCTGGTAATCTGCGTAGACAACGTATCGTACCGATTACAGACGCTTGAGATGTAACTCTCCTTCTCGTCATACTCCCCTGTGTTGAGGCAGACGTATGGCTGGATTACACAGAAAGGGATCGTGTTATGCCCTCTTTCATCCTCTTGCTCCTTATCCTGCTGGTTTTTGCCTCTGCATTTGGATTTATGATCTATAGTGACCTCAAAAGGCGAGCCAGGGAAAAGAAACGCAACCAGTATCATGATCGCCTCTGAGGCGTGTTTTCCTCAGCAGAACCAATGGTTGATACGGCAAATGCATTTATCACTCAGATGCGTGCGATCTGTCGACAAAAGAAGGAGCATGAGACAACCGATATAGAGAAGCCCTTCCACTGAAACAGCATCCTCCTTTGCTTTCCGTATCGCTACGATAGTAAGGAAGTGCATGAGCTGTCACGTATTGCAGTCAGGAGCGATTACTTTCTGGCGAATGCCCTGCGTGCCAGGTAGGATAAGCCGCCGATTGCCAGCACAGCAACGGCGCTTGCCGCCAGCAGAGAGCGTGGCGAAATCATCGTTGCCTGCGGGGGCGCGGGCAAACTGGCGCGCTCTTCGGGCTTCGTGGCGCGGCGCAACAGTTCGAGTTTCAGGCTCTCTTCTCCCTTCGCCATTGCCCAGCGATGGTTGGCCGAGAAAATGGGTTTCATGATGAAGGAGAAATAGCGCAATAGCGGCTTCTCTGCATCAATCTTCCAGTCATAGATGACGTTGACCCAGGGACCGTCCTGCTCGAAGGTCCAGATGCCCCGGCCCACAAAATCGCCCCATGCCACCAGCGTGAAGCCATCTTCGCGCACCTCGGTCACACGAAAACTCCAGCGCAGCGTATAGGGCAGCCAGCCTTTGGTATACAGATCGACCACTTTCCCCAGGCCATGCTCGTCACCTGGCTCCAGCACCTTCACCCCCAGATAGACTGACGGCCACCACCGCACCAGGTCTGCCGCGTCACCCAGAATATCGGCAACCTCTTTGACGGTACCCTTCACTCGCCAGTGAGTGATGAAATAATATGCATTGCTTGCCATGCTGTTCTCCCTGTTTGTATGTGATACGCTTTGACGAAATATCTGTCCACAAACCCGGCAGGCGCCAGTGAAAGTCGCTGCCAGAGCATTTCTTCTATTACGAGAGAACAGCTCATCCAGATCACTGCATTTGCTGCCTTGAAACGGCTCCTGTGTGAAAGCACGTAATAGAAGAGAGGCACGGCGAAGCGGCGAGACTACTTTCACAAACGATTACAGACACGTGGTTGACGACATAAAGGAGGTTACAGAGATGAGTATTACCCTGACGCATGTTTCTCTCTTTGTCCAGGATATGCAGTCCATGCTGAATTTCTATCGTGAGATGCTGGGACTGCAGGTGCTGAATGAAACGAACGGCTACACGGAACTGAAAGCGGGTGAAGATGTCAAGCTCTCGTTTTTCGACTATAAGAAGATGGAGCAGACGATACCGCTGGTGCAGCCAGGTGAGGTCAACAGCCATCGCTGCGTGATCGAGTTTCGTGTCAGCGAGGTAGATGCACTCAGCAACAAACTGCGCCGTGAAGGGGTGCAATTGATTACCGACCCGACTAACTATAGCGACTGGGGCATCCGCTCTTTCTTCATCGAAGACCCCGAAGGCAACCTGATAAGTCTGTACGAGCCGCTGGAAACACAGGGGCAATAAGTCTCCTGTCAAAGACCTGCTCAGACGTGTCATCCTGAGCGCCGCGAAGGATCTAAGGTTCGCTATGTCAATCAGGTAGTGACCTCAGGTTCTTCACGGCGCTCAGGATGACACGTCTGTGTTAGCTTCCGGTCCACACCTGGTTCAGGATGACATGCTTTTGTCTGAATTTGACGAGAAAGTAGAGATAGCCAGACCGAAATGGAGTAATCCGGCTACCGCTACAGCCAGTTCCAGCAGAGCGGATAGATCAATCACCATGCGCACACTCATGAGGGCGTAGAGCGGGGCGGCCAGGATCAGGCCTAGAGAGAGGCCCGCGCTTTCCACAAGCATGAACAGGCTGAAGACCTTGCCAATCTGGTCGGCGGGCAGATCGGTCTGGATCATGGTTGTGGCGATGATATCGCCCATGGGGCCACCGATGGCGGCAAAAGCAGCGCAGAGCAGCGCCATCCAGAGATTAATCGAGTTCGCCAGCAGCAAGAAGCCGAGGCCCAGAATCAGTTTGCCCAGGAATATTGACAGCCCCCGGCGACGAATATGCAGGCTGCCCACCACGAGATTGCTGGCAACATTGCCCACGCCATAGGCTCCCACGATCAGCCCATACGCGCCCACGCCGCCATGCAGCGCATTGGCCGCCAGCAGCGGCACGCCAACAATAAAGGCCACGCCCCATACGACAGCGACCAGCCCGTTGACAATAATTGCCCACAGGAGGAGCGTGTGTCGCTGCACCAGTCGAAATGCGCCCCTGATCTCCTTCAGGATACCGCCTGTGCCGCGAGCGGGTAAAACTTCATTCCCATGCTCGCCGCGCAGCGCCTTCCAGGCATACCGGCGTCCGAGCGAGAAGACGGTGAGGGCGGAGATGCCAAAACTGATGGCGTCGAGCGTGAAAAAGTGGGTCAACGGAATGAAGGCGATGAGAACACCCGCGAGACTGGGGCCGAGCATGCGCGCCAGTCGGCGTGTTATATCCATCAGGCCGTTGGTGGCCTGCAACGTCTGCGCGTCTCCCGTCAGCGCGGGCAGGCTGGCTTGCAGCGCGGGATCAAAAAGCGCGCCCAGGCTGCCCACAATCACGGCCACAATTACCAGATACCAGAGGGGCAGCGTTCCCGCCAGCGCCACAAACGGCAGCGTCGCCACCGCCACTGCCCGCAGCACATCGACCGCGACCATTGTCGTGCGCCGGTTCCATCGGTCCGCGTAGACGCCGCCCAGCAGTCCAAAGAGCAAGCCGGAGCCGGTTTCAGCCACTACCACAATACCAGCCGCGCCACCCACCATCTTCACCGCAATCCACATCACTGCAATCTCATAGAAGTAATCACCCATCGCCGACAGCACCTGGCTCATCCATAGTAAAGCCAGATGGCGCAGGCGCAAGACTTTGAGAAATCCCATTCCGTTTCTCCTCTTACAAACAGGGAATTGACCGGCTCGCTTTCGCGGGCGAGGACGCCGAAGGCACATTCGTGGGCGCGGCGCGGGGGTTCGTTACTGGCTTCCGGGTAGAAGACGTGCGCCTGCCCGAACGAAAGCGAGAAGGACTGCACGCGCGCCGGGTTCTTATGCAGCAGGTAGCCCAGACCGGTCGCCGGTTGACAGGTTGTGGTAATCGTTAGCAGCATGATCGCCCCGTTGTGTGAACACCATCGTTTGCGAAAAGTCAATCATCTTAGCAGGGGGATTGTAACATGGTGGTGGAGTGCTGGCAACAGGGGAAAGAGGGAAAAAGACCGTTCCATCTTAGAAGGCGGAACGGTCTGCCAGTAAGGATTTATCGGTTTATGCGTGGTCGAGGCGGCGCAGTTCGATTTTGCCGTTGCGGACACGCACGGCGAAGTTGGGTTCGGCGTAGACTGCCGGGCTGGTGACGACGCTGCCGTCGGTCAGACGGAACTGGGAGCCGTGCCAGGGGCAGGTGACGACGTCGTTTTCTACGGTGCCTTCGTCCAGCGGGCCGCCCATGTGCGTGCAGACGGCGCCGATGGCATAGATGGTGCTGCCCTGCTTCAGCAGCACAGCAGGAATGCCACCGGCGTTGACGCGGGTGAGCTTGCCCTCAACGAGGTCGCTCTCGTTCATGACCGCTACAAAGTCTTCCGGGCCACCTTCAAAGGCATCGTGGTTGACGCCAACCCCCTTGGCATAAGAGAGTTCGCCCCCCAGATAGGCTGTGAACATCAGGGTAACATAGCCGACGGTCGAAAGCGCGATGCCCGTTCGCTTCAGGCCCAGCTTGCGCAGCGCGTAGGATGCTGTATTGATCAGCGCGATGCCCGTATTGAGCGCGCCGTGAATGAAGCCCACACGGCGGTCCGTGTCATAGAGATCGCTCCAGTCCGTTGCGCCTGTGATAGCCGTGCCTACGGCTCCAACCAGGCCGAAGAGCAGCATATCTTCGGCGGTTCTGGCGTTGTTTTCTTGCTCATCATTGAGCCAGAGCAAGTCGAAGAGCATGGTGCCTGTCCAGGCGCCAATGGGAATATCTGTCAGGACGGGGTGAAGCGCGTGACCAAGCCAGGTGCCATTGAGGATACCCTTGACTTTGCGCCCAAACTGCCCCGGTTGACCAAATAGCTTCAACAGCCAGTCCTGAACTGGAGCGGCATACTGATCCGTCCAGGCTTGATGCTCAACCAGTTCTCCAATCCAGTGCCGCAACGGTGGGCTGACTGGCGGCGTCTCAGTCCAGCCATGCTGCGGCGCCGGAATTGCCTCTACTGCATCGGAACTCATGTCTTTTCCTTTCCTCTCACATATGGAGAGCATTTCGCGTATTATCACTACTACTCTACAATCAACCAACAGTAATCGCGTGGCGGGTTAAAACCCAGCACAGAGAAGGGGACGTCCGGTTGCTGCCGCGTGAGGAGATAGCGTGTCACCGCCTGATTATGGGCGTAGAACAGCCGGGCGCAGCGCAACGCGCTTTGTAACGAGCGGAAATGCACGTACATCTCTCCACGCAGCGGCAAGGCGATATAATGGAACCCGTGCGCTATCAACCAGCCACGATCTTCGGCGCGCGGCCAGATAAGCGCGATCTTGCCCCCCGGCTTCGTCACGCGCTTCAATTCCGCCAGCCCGCCTTCGCCGCCCTGTCCCGGCTCAGCGGTAAAGGCCGAGCAGGAGAGAGCCAGATCAACGCTGTCATCCTCCAGAGGAAGATGCTCGAAACTGCCGCGCAGGGGAATGATACCCCCCGCCGATCGCTTGCTGAGCTTGCGGCGCAGGATGCTCAGCAGGCCGGGCGAAGGCTCAACGGCGTAGACTCTTCTGGCGCCATGATGCAGGCACTCGAACGAAGCGCGCCCGCTGCCTGCGCCCGCGTCAAGCACTATCCGGTCGCGCATGTCCGGTTCTAACGCCTGAAAAATGCCGGGATGGATACGCTCACCCATCGTCAACTCCTCGTAGAGTTCAGGCATGTTCCAGTACATCAGTTCCCAGAACAGGCAGTCGAGTACATCTCGTCGTGCTGCCTCCACCTCCTGCTGTGCCACCGGACGGCTCAGTTCGTGCATGAAGGCAGGAAGCTGGCATGGCGACAGGTGCCGACTGATCGAGCGAATCAGCGACCACGAGGCGTCGCGCAGACTCAGGGCAAGCTTGCTCAGTTCCACACCGAAGCTGCCACCCAGAATATCCTGCATGGTCTCCTCATCGAACACCGCGAGGTCTTCAATGGAAAAAGGATTCTCAAACACGGTGTAGCTCATTTCACCGGCTCCGCTCCATGTAGCAACACGGTTTCCACCTTCTTATCCTACACATTCCTGCGAAGTGGAAGCAAAGTCAACAATTGCCATTTGAGCCTCCATTGCCTGTAACGTCATATTGAATGAGGAGAATACAAGACGCACTTCCTATTCTCTGTCGTAGCCCTTAGAGCTGGCACCTCTGAGGGCTGCTTTTTCTCCCCTGCCCCTCAGGCTGTGGCGCACTTCACAGCAACGCGGTGAAACTACCTACTTCCACCTTTCACCAATTCTGCTATAATAAGCACGACCGATTATACAAGAGATTTTCCTGGCCCGATATACGTTCTATATTTCAATCCCAGACGGGTTGGCGGGAAAGGAGCCAGGTTCTGCTGATTCCTTCCAGCTTCCCGGATAGGGGAAGTATATCATCGAACCTGAAAGAGTCAAATGCTTTTGCACCGGACGGTAATAGAGTGCAGGAGGACTTCTATGGCAATCTGTGAATACTGCGGAGCTGATATACCCGAACATGCCAGTTTTTGCGGACACTGCGGGCAGGCGCCCTCATATGTCACAGGGCCCAACGCGCCCACGCGCGCCAGCTTTCCGTCGCTGGACGCTCTTCCGATGGACAATCCATTTTCAACCATCATCAGCCCATCACAGGCGAATCTTTCACCCGCTGAAAACGGCGGAGAGGGCATGAGCAGCTCTCCTGTCTGGCAACATCCAGGGCAGGCCAACCCCTCGTTTCCGGCAAATGCCGGACAGGATCAGGCGCAGATGACGGTTGCCAACAGTGCGGAGGAGGAAGAGGAGAGACGGCGAGATGCATTGCTGGGGCTGGGCTTTGTCGGGCTGGCGAGACCAGAGGCTGACCATGTGCCGATGGCGCAGGGAACGCCGCACATGGGCAGCGTGCCGGTAGTGCAGGGAACACCACACATGGGCAACGCCTCTATGGGGGCCATGCAGGGAACTGCCAGCATGCCGTCCGGGGCATCCTCACCCCAGGCGCCTTCGTACCCCACTCAGCCCAATCCGCCGACACAACCTCAGCCGCCGACGCATCCCAGGCCGCCGACGCATCCTCATCCTCCACAGCCCAATCCCCCCGGCTGCGCCCCTGCCTGGCTCATTATTGTCAGCGCCATTATCCTCATCATCACCAGTATTATCACAGCCGCGTTCACCATCCTGACACCCACGCTTTCATTGAGCGGCAGCGGCAGCGTGCCATTGGGCGGCACATTGCATCTGCACGGCAGTCACTTCCTTCCGGGCAGCAGCATCACTCTGACGCTGGACGGCAGCATCCCGCTCTCTGTCTCCGCGCCATCCTTTTTTGCGTCACACGCCTCGCTTCCCACAACCGGCGAAGTCTGGACGCTGGCGGCACAGCAAAACAACGTCTTGCGGGCAGGCGGCGATGGCAGCTTTGATGTGACAATTCAGGTCGGAACAAACTGGAAACCGGGGCAGCATACGATTCGCGCCACCGAAAACATCAGCCCGCGCAGCGCCGAACTCACGTTTACCGTCCTGGCAAACGACACAACGCCCACACCGACACCTACCGCGACAAGCACAGCCACCGCGACGGCAACGGTGACGCCCACCACATCCCCCTCACCAACCATGACGGCAACCAGCATAACAACGGGTTTGAGCTGCATCAACCCGACGACGCTGGCGCTGGGGCCGGTCAGCGAGGGCTATGACCAGGCCGTCTCCTCGGTGGTGACGCTCTGCACCAATGGCTCCGGCACAGTTAACTGGACGGCAAGCTGGGACCAGAACGCCGCCCCCTGGCTGAAGCTCGATCAGACCTCCGGGCAAATTCAGGCGCCCGCCCAGCAGCAGGTGACGGTGAGCGCAAGTGCGAGCGGGCTAAAAGTGGGGAATTACTCGGCAACGGTGACATTCACCGACGGCCAGAACGGCACCAGCGAGACACTGACGGTCAACTTCACCGTGCAAGCAGGCTGTGTCAGCGCCATGCCAACCACACTGAGCTTCACGGGCGAGGCTGGCGTCAGCGACCCCTCCTCCCAGACCGTCTCGGTGACCAACTGTAGCGCGCTGGCGGCCACATGGACGGCGACGGTCAGCACCGGTTCGGGTGGCAACTGGCTGAGCCTGGATACGAGCAGCGACACACTGAAGGGCAAATCGGCGCAAAATGTGACGGTCACGGCCTCGGTGGTGAAGACGAAGCTGAGCGCGGGAACGTACACCGGTCAGATTACCTTCGCCATCGGTTCCACACAATCGGTCGTCAATGTGACGCTGACCGTGCAGGCCGCGCCTACGCTGGTGGTCGAGTCGCCAAACCCGCCAACTTTCTATGCGAACCAGAATTGCAGTTACAATTCCACCGGCAGCTACTGGCTCTGCACAGCTTCCATCGCCAATAGCTCAAGCAGCTTGAGCCTGAACTGGACATCATCCAGCAGCGGCATAGCGGGCATTTCGTTCAACCCATCCAGCGGGACGCTGGGGCCGAACCAGGGAACGCGCGTGCAGGTAATCGTTCCGGCCAACAACTGCCAGGCGCAGGCCACGCTAACCTTCAGCGGCCCGGCCAACAGCGATAACATCACCTGGTACTGCGTTATCATCGGTTGAGGTATCAGGTATAATAGGCACAAACGAGGATTGGCAGGGGCAAATATATATGATGGATAACGATGTCTTGATCGGGAAACAACTGGGGGCCTACCAGATTCAGGCGAAACTGGGCGAAGGCGGCATGGCCCGTGTGTATAAGGCGTATCATGCACGCCTGCGGCGCGACGTGGCTATTAAGGTGATTCTGCCGCAGGCGGCGGACAAGCCCGGCTTCAAAGAACGCTTCGAGCAAGAGGCGCAGGTGGTGGCGCGGCTGGAACACCACAATATCGTCGCGGTCTATGACTTTGGCGAGTCGGGCAACCTCACCTATCTGGTCATGCAATACGTGGGCGGCGGTACGCTGCGCGATCAGTTGCGCGGGCAGCGACCGCTGGAACTGCGCCGGGCCGCCGCCTATGCGCAACAGATGGCGCGGGCGTTGCACCACGCGCACCAGCGCGGCATCGTGCATCGTGATGTCAAGCCGCAGAACATGCTCGTCTCCTCCAGCGATCCCGACCAACTGCTGCTCTCCGATTTCGGCATCGCCAAACTCTTCGATACACAGGAAACAACGCTGCCCATGATCGGTAGCAGCGCCTCTCCCATGCTGACAAACGTGGGGCAGATGATCGGCACTCCGGATTACATGGCCCCGGAACAGATCAACCGCCAGCCTGTCGATGCGCGCACAGATGTCTACGCGCTGGGCGTGGTACTCTTCCAGATGCTCACCGGGCGTGTGCCGTTCCTCGCCAGCAGCGAAATCGGCCTGCTTTACCAGCACGTGCATACGCCCGCCCCCGGTGTGCGCGAGCTGAACTCGCAGGTGCCTGAAATGCTGGCCCAGATCACCGCGAAGGCGCTGGCAAAAGCCCCGCAGGCGCGCTTCCAGACGGCGGAAGAGATGGCCCGCGCCCTCGAATCATTTACCACCTCCGCGCCATACACGATCAGACCTGGCCACGCAACGCCCCCGTTCGACAGCAACGCCACCATCAGCCCTCTGGCCGGGCCAACGCTCCCCACACCATCCAATGCAGGCGCCATGCATTACACTCCTGCCGCACAGCTCCCTTCGTACTATGGCTCACAACCCCGGCAACAACCACAAACGCCCCTTGCCCAATCCATCCCACCGCGCCAGTCAATTACTGACCCGATTACGGGCAGCAAACTCACCTCGACCCGCGCCCTGCGCCCTGGCACCTTTATCTTCAGCATTCTGCTAGTTTTGTTAGTCATCGGCGCCCTGCTCTGGCAAACCCATCCCTCCTGGCTGCCTTTCGGCTCCGGCAACCCGTCGACAGGGGCTACATTTCAGCCATTTACCGAAAGCTTCCAGAATAACGACCGCAACTGGACAAGCGGTAACCTGAACGGCCTGACCGCCAGTGTCGGCAACAACCAGTACAGCCTGCGTGTGAGCGATGGTAATACCTACTTTCCTCATCCCGACGCAGGCAATTTGCCGACCAACTTCACCTACACCGTCAATATGGAACAGAACTCAGGCGCTACCAGCACCTTTTACGGGCTGGCATTTCACCTGAAGGAAAACGGAAGCAGCGTCTATTGCTATGCCTTCGTCATTGACGCAAAAGGCGATTATCAGGTACTGAAATATGGAGTGAACACCTCAACCTCATACGCGACACTAACACAGGGAACGCTGTCAGCCATTCACGGACCGAATCAGTTCAACACGTTAAAAGTTGTTGTGCAGGGAAGCCACTTCTCTTTCACGGTCAACGGTACAGCCATAACGCCATCTACCGCCGACGCGGACTACACAGGCGGCCAACCAGCGTTGATGGTGGCCGGGCCGAATGCGAGCTTTACCGTGACTTCGGTGCAGTTGAGCAGCCCTTAGAGGTTCCCTGTGGTCTCTTTTCCACATCCGCTACCTGGGAATAAGAGATGACAAACACGTCTGGTCGGTGGTCGATGCACCTTATGGCCAGGAGCAGAGCCACAGAGTCTACGCCTTCTCGCGGCAACGTCTGATTGGAGAAGTCATCGACGCCGCCAGCACTTTACTGGTCACGGATGTGACCAACAATATCGGCGATCCCTCTCTCTGGGCCGAGCTTGCTGAGTACCTGGCCCTGGTGCTGCTCGATTTGTATCGACACGATCAGGAAAAGAGTGCAGAGGAGAGATCATAATATGGCCTTTCAACGAACATCCCTTCTGGTGGTACAATAATGATATGCTTACCTTTCAGGAACAATTGCAGGACGCGGCAGAATTGATGCAGGCGGCAAAGCGCATCGTGGCGCTAACGGGCGCGGGCATTAGCACGGAATCGGGCATTCCAGATTTCCGAGGCCCCGGCGGCATCTGGCAGCAGATACCGCCGGTGAGCTATCGCGAATTTCTCAGTAGCGCGCAGGCGCGGCAGCGTTACTGGCAGACGCGGCGCAGCCTCTCAGGACAGGTGGCGGCGGCTCAGCCCAATGCGGCCCATTATGCGCTGGCGGAACTGGAACGCCGCCAGCTTTTGCCGGGCGTCATCACCCAGAACTTTGACGGGCTGCACCAGAAGGCCGGTCACGCGCCGGAACGGGTCATCGAACTGCATGGCACGTCACGCGAGGCCGCCTGCACCCTTTGCGGCGCGCGTTCCTCAATCACGGAATTACAGCAGCGCATTGACGCGGGCGAGATCGACCCGACCTGCTCTCTGTGCGGGGGCTATCTCAAAGCGGCCACCATCCTCTTCGGGCAGCGCGTGCCGGAACGCGAGCTGGCGCGGGCAAAAGAGCTTGCGCTAGAATGTGATCTTTTCCTGGTCGTCGGCTCCTCGCTCAAAGTCGTGCCGGCCGCCACGCTGCCGCGCCTCGCCCTCAACCGCAACGTCCCCCTCATCATCATCAATTTGCAGCCTACCCCGCTTGATGAGTATGCCGATGTGGTTATTAACGAAAGAGCCGGTGACGTGCTGCCCCGGCTGGTGGCTATGCTGACTTAAGGTTGAACCATATGAAAGGGACAGGAGCAATTGCAACTCCTGCCCCCCCGGCGAGTCGCTGCGCAAGCGACTCGCCGGGCAAATCGCTCTCCTCGGCCCTCTTACGCCGGGAGATCGCAGTACCATAAATTGTTTACCCCTGTGCCTGTACAATATCCTCGATCAGGCTGGTAGCGTTGGGCGAACCCCAGCCGGTAACCGGGTCCCAGCCGGGAGCGGCATTGTAGCCGGGAATGCCGCCCACGCTGTTATTGCCGATTGTCACGTCGTGGTAGTCCTCTGATCGGTTGTCGCTGTGACCGAGAGCATAGAGAGCCGGATTGATGAAGCCGAGGGGATGACCGGCGTACTGGTTGCCATCGGCAATGATGCCCGCCCACTGCGGCGAGCCTTCGCTCGTTCCGGCGATGAGGTACCAGCCAGGCTGGCCCGGAATGAAGCTCAGGTAGACCAGGATAGGCGTTTCACCGGAGGCGTTGTAAGCGATATCGGGCAGGCCGCGATAGCCCTTGAGAATAGCCTGCTGCGAGCGATTGAGATTCTTGACCTGGTAATCAGGCTCACTAAAGTATTGACTGACGCCGCCGCCGGAACCGTCCCAGGCGGTTTCGGCCTGATAGCGGCCATCGGTCGTGGCGTAGAGGTTCGTGCCGCCAACAGCAGTGACATAGGGCGAGGAAGCCGGGAAATTGACGGTGGGGAAGGGATAGATCTGGCCGTGAATATTGGGGTTGGCAACGCCCGAATCGCCGCTCGACGCAAAAACAGTCACATGATCGGCGGCTGCCTGCCGGTAGAAGTCGTTAAAGCTGGTAAGAACCTGCCGACCGCCATTATAGAAGAGCGTATTTTCGGTCGTGGCCCAGCTCTGGGAGATGATCTTGCCAATATTCTTGTCCAGTGCGTACTGTTCCAGGAAGAGGAACTGCGGCATGCCCTGTACGCCCTGTGTCTCATTCACCGGGCTGGTCATCAGGGCAATATTCGCGCCCGGTGCCATTGCATGCGCCCACTCGACATCCAGCGTGGTCTCAGCAGCCCAGCCGATCATATTGCCATTGCTGGGATTGAACGGCTTTGTACCGAGCGGCGTGTAAATCTTGAACGAGGGGGGATCAGGAATGCCAAACGCCTGGTCAAAAGCATGCAGGTCACGCTGAATGGTCGGGCTGCCAAAGGAGTCGACGATAATAATGGTCTGACCGCTACCATCATCACCCATAGAGAGCAGGCCATCGACATTATACGCTCTGCGCAACTCGAAGGGATTGTAGCAGGGAATACCCAGGGACTTCCGGCACTGCTTATCGGTGGGCGGCGGCTGCACAGCGCCCTGCACAAAACTATATGACTGGCCCTGGAAGTTAATCGCAATCACTCCTCTGTGGGCAGGAACACCGGCTGCCTTTGTGGAAACGCCGGAGAAATGCAACAGACACAGCCCGGTGATGAGGGCAAGCGCGAGCAACGAAAGAGTCATGCGCCACCGGGATCTGAAAATCCAGACGTGTTTCAATTCTTTGCACCCTTTCATTTTGAAATAAGCTGACATAATGCGAGGTGATAGAGATAACCTTGAGAGCCTTTCCACTCACCATTATAGAGGTGAGGCAGGGTATGGGACAGGCGAAACACGTTATAATACAGTTGAGAGATGGTTGTAAATGACTCTATACGGTTATGATTCTTCTTTCGCTGAGCTAACAGGCGCATTTCCACTTTCTGCCAGCCATATTCGTACCATTCAGTAGAAGAGAAACCTCACTCATCATCTTGCAGGAAACGGAGGGCGTGTATGTCCCAGACAAATTTCGCGGCACCCGGCACGCAGCCAGCACAAACGAAACAGCAGCGAAGAACGAGCTGGCTCAAAGTGCTGCTCATTGGCCTCGTTCTCTTTATCGTCACCACCATTGTAATGTTCTGGACGGGCAACCCCAACCTCTACCCGACGGTCATCTTGATCGGTAACTTTCTGGTGCCGGTCACCTTTGTCGCGTTCCTCTATAACCACCGGCACCTGAGTACGCTGCGGCTGGAAAGCGTGGCCATCTGTTTCGTGGTCGGCGGCATCCTGGGCGTGCTTGGCGCCTCGATTCTGGAATCGCTGCTGGTACCCAGGACAGGGAACCCCAATAAAGGCATCCCGCTGGGCAGCGGCCTGCTCGTCGGCTTCATTGAAGAGGGCTGTAAAATCGTCGCGTTGATGATTCTGGCACGCCGCATGCGCCACACCTCGGAGATGGATGGCTTACTGCTGGGCGGAGCGGTCGGCATGGGCTTTGCCGCGTTGGAAAGCACCGGCTACGCCTTCACCGTCTTCCTGCTCAGTCACGGCGTGGTGGGAACCTCGATTGTGGAAACGGTGATTCGCGGCCTGCTGGCCCCTTTCGGTCACGGGGTCTGGACAGGAGTGTTGGGCGCCATCCTCTTCCGCGATAGCAGCAAATCCAACCACTTCCGCATTACGCTCCCCGTCATCCTGACCTATATCGGCGTCTCCGTAATCCACGGACTCTGGGACGGTCTGCCGCAAACCGTGTTTTTCATCATCCCGCCCGGCATTCCCATCTCCGTCACCATCGTCATTCTCAGCGTTATCGGCATCAGCCTGCTCGCCTTTGTCTTCAAACGCGCGGAAGCCCGGCAACTGCAGGAAATGTACGGGACAAATCCTTAACAGGATTACCCTTCGCGCAGCCAGACAAGCATCTCGCCTGCCTGCCGGTTATCCCAGGCATAATACGGGATAGATGAAGGAAATGCCACAATTTTTCTCCTGTCCGTTCCATATTCTGTCATGCCGGGCGCGAGCGAAGCATCTGATCTCGCCATCATGAAAAAAGGTGGCCTTAGATGCTTCGCTCGCGCCCGGCATGACATGATCCGCGCTGACTCTCAATAGCATGCATTTCTATGCTATAATACTACATCAATATCTGATACCCCCTGTAGCAGGAGAGAGGAAAAGCATGCCCTTAAACTTAAGAAACAGGCACTTTTTGAAACTGGACGATTTCACGCCGCAGGAGTTGCACTTTCTGTTGCAACTGGCGGCTGATTTGAAGGCGGCGAAGTATGCGGGACGAGAGGTTCAGCGGCTGAAAGGCAAGGAAATCGCGCTCATCTTCGAGAAAGATTCGACACGCACGCGCAGCGGCTTCGAGGTCGCGGCCTACGATCAGGGCGCGAATGTGACCTATATCGGGCCAAGCGGCTCGCATATCGGCACGAAGGAGAGCATGAAGGATACCGCCCGCGTGCTGGGTCGCATGTATGATGGCATCCAGTACCGGGGCTTTGAGCAGGCGCAGGTAGAAGAACTGGCGCGTTACGCCGGTGTCCCCGTCTGGAACGGGCTGACGAACGAGGCCCACCCGACGCAGGTGCTGGCCGACCTGCTGACCATGCAGGAACACTCCCATAAACCACTGGATGAAGTCTCTTTCTGCTTCCTTGGCGATATCGGCCACAACGTTGGCGATTCACTGATGATCGGGGCAGCAAAGATGGGAATGGATGTGCGCTTAGCCGGCCCAGAAGAGTGCTGGCCAGAGGAGCAGCGCGTTGAGGTAGCCCGCGAAATTGCCAGGAAAACGGGGGCGCGGCTGACCATCACCGAAGACGTGGAAGCGGCGGTGCGCGGCTGCGATTTCCTGTATACCGATGTCTGGGTCTCGATGGGCGAGTCGGCCAGCCTGTGGGGAGAGCGCATCCAGCAAATGTTGCCCTATCAGGTCAACAGTGAGCTGATGGCAATGACCCACAACCCGCATACAAAGTTTATGCACTGCCTGCCCGCCCTGCACAACACAGAAACGAAACTGGGCCGAGAAATCTACGAACGCTACGGACTTGAGGCATTAGAAGTCACCGACGACGTATTTGAGTCCGATGCCTCCATCGTCTTCGATCAGGCCGAAAATCGCTTGCACACCATTAAAGCCGTGCTGGTGGCCACACTGGGAGATTAGTCGGGGATGAAAAAGCGACAGAGAAAGAGGCCATCATTTCGATGCTTTCTCCAGCAGATCACTGATGGCGGAAACAAGCGTATACAGGTGGAACGGCTTTGAAATCAGCACAGCATCCGGCACGATGCGCAATGCCCGCGCAATTTCGGTAGAAGTGGCGGCAGTGCAAACGATCAACGGCAGCGATTGGGTATGTGGATGGGAGCGCAGGCGTTGCAACACTTCCATCCCGTCTATATCGGCCAGGTGCAGATCGAGAATGAGTACATCGAGGGGTAAGCGGGTTGGCCTTTCTTGCGATTGCGCCACTCGCTGCTCGCCCGTCGTTCCATCGGGGATAGATAACGCTTGCAGGCAGGCGCGGCCATGCTCATAAAGAACCACTTCATGCCCCACATAGCGCAGCATGGTCACGCACATTTTCGCGATGCGTGCGTTATCTTCCAGCAGACCGACCTGAGCCATACGTTCGCCATTTCCTTTGTTGCTATTTTCTTTGCCTGTTTCCAAATTGTAATGTTTGCTATTACAACTGTCAAGCATCTCGACTCACAACGCGAAATGCGCTACAATCAATAGGCCAGAAGAGCGTTTGCGAGAAAGATTTGAAGTGAGCTATGAACGAAGCAGAATCTGAGAAAAAAGTCCCGATCAGTACGGTGCGTTTCGGGATAGGAAAAGAGATACAGCTATACCTTGACGAAATTGTCGTCACGACCAGGGAAGAGGGACGAGAGCTACGGGTGCCACTGGCGGAAATCAAACGACTCACCCTCATGCCAGGCGACCCCACTCCCTCCAAACTCATCCTGATGGCGGATCTGATCGATGATACAACTATCATCCTGGCGGAAGGCATGACCAACGCCCGTGACTTCAGAGCAATGATCCCTCATATCGTGGAACTCTGCCCCAACCTTGAACTGGAGCCGCCGGATATGGCGGAGCAGCTCCGCCAGGCCCTCAATAACCGCCGGGCCTGGGCGCTGACCTGCTACGGCGCCATCATCCTGCTCTGCATCTTCCTGTTCGCGCTCTACCTGCTCGTCGCCTATCTGGGGACGCACCACCTGTAAACACACTGGTGGACACCCAGACCCGTAGGCACCTATTGCTCGCGCGCTGCGCCAGTGATGAACCTTGCCCGAACAGAGAGGCTATGATATCAAAGAAAGTGAGATCAAACATGCCAGAAGCAGCAAGCGTGACCGCTATTCCTGAGTTGAGCGGCGATGACCGGGTACGGGTCTTTCGCAGCTTTTTTGCCGCCGAAGGGGAATTTGACGGTATGGAAGTCGACGCTTACGTGGTGATTACCGACCGCTACGTGGTTACCCTTGATACGTTGCTGCGCCCGGAAGACGCGGCGGCAATGATGCAGGAAGAGTACGTTCGCAAGGCGCTGAACGGACGACAGGTGCTGGTCGTCAACAGCCACGCCGACTGGGATCACAGCTGGGGCAATGCGTACTTTACCGGCGCACAGGCCGCGCCCATTCTTGCTCACGATTACTGCCGCACCCGCCTGCTTTCAGAGGAGGCAAAAGCCGAACTGGCAGACTACCGGCAGCGTTATCCCATCTTTGCCTCGGTCGCGCTCGTCCCGCCCACGCTCACCTTTAGCCAGCTATGCACGATTCACGGCGGCGACCTGACCATCGAACTGCTACCGGCGCCGGGGCATCATGCCGATCATATTGCGGCATGGCTTCCCGAACTGCGCCTGCTGCTGGCTTTTGACGCTGTAGAGTACCCTCTGCCCGGCCTCGAAGGCCCGGAAGGCGTGCAACCCATGTTCGATACGCTGGAACGTTTGCAGGCCCTGCAAGCCCGGCGCGTCCTCTGCTCGCACGGCAACAGCAGCAGCCCCACCCTGATTGACGAGAACCTGGCCTATCTGCGCCAGATCGAGCGCCGCAGCCGCGCGCTGCTCGCCACCCACACGCCCACAACCGGAGAACTCGAACACGCCTCACAACTGATCGGCTACCCGCTCGATGCCGTTGTCCCGCCAGATGCAGCCATCGACCGCACCTACTACACCTGGGCGCACGAACACAACATTCGCAGCATTATGGAGTGGCTGATGCAAGATGATGGTTGAGTTATTTACCTACGTTTCCTCACGCGACTCATCCGTCGGCCCGTGCCTGACCGGTGGCTCCGGCTCAGCCTTATTCCCTTCATCCTCTTCGGGTTCTTCGGGTTCGCGCGGCTCGAAGCGGCTGTTGACTTGCAGAAGGGTGCGCCTGCGCGTGCGGCTGATGAGGGCGTAGAGGAGAATGAAGAGGGCGGCAATGAGCAGGAGAGGCCAGAGGTGGCCGATGTTGAGGCCGTTGCTACTGCCAGGGAAGATGTAGACGCCGTCAGCGTCGGTGGCGGCGTAGAGCTGGGAGTTGTTGAGACCGCCGATAATCAGCGCGTAGATGGCCTCACCGCGCGGCAGACCGGTGGCGATACTACCCCAGTTTTCGCCGCTATCGTCGCTGCGAAACGCGCCAATGCTGGTGCCGATGTAGGCAGTGGTGCCGTTGGTGCTGCGGAAATCGGCCAGCACGGTGTAGATATGGATAGCCTGCAACGATTCCTCGCTGGCGGCCCAGTGCGCGCCGCCGTCCTGCGAGAGAAAAAAGCCGTGATTGCTGGCAGCGTAAACCAGGCCGCTGAGGCCACCGGCCACATCAGCCGGTTGGACTGCATTGATGCTGAGACCGGCAGGCAGGCCGTTGTTGAGAGCGCGCCAGTTTGCTGCCCCATTGTCCGAGCGATAGATGCCCTGAGCCGTAGCCGCCCAGAGCTGGTTCGTTATGCTATCAAACATCAGGTCATTAATAGCAGCGCCAGGGGGCAGGCCGGTACTGGCAGCCGCCCAGGTTGTGCCGCCATCGTTACTGACAAAGACGTCGTGCTGCGCTGTACCGGCATAGATGCTGTAGGGAGCTTTCGCCGCGAAGGCAAGCGAGGTATACGTATCGGCCGGCAGTTCGCCGGGAGCCGTGCCAATCTTGCCTGCCGCCTGCCATTGATGGCCGCCGTCTATACTGACAAAGATGCCTGCGTCGGTAGCGGCGTAGAGCTTTTTGCCGCTGGTATCGAACGAGAGAGCGTGGACGTAGACCGGTGAGGGCAGGCCAACGCTGCTCTGCGTCCAGTGCGCGCCAGCATCGGACGAGGTGTAGACGCCGTTTTGCTCATCTCCAGCGTAGAGCGTCTGCGGGTTGTTGGGATCGACTTCCAGCGTGCGGATATGCGCATGCTGCAAGCCTGTTGTCTGCCAGTTACCGCCAAAGATGCCCGTATCAGGCGCGCAGGCAGCCAGCCCGATCACGAGAAGGAGCAGCAGGCAGAGCAGCGATAGAAAGGACATGAGCAGGCGGGCATGGTTGCCCTGCCTGTGTCGTAACGACGTATCCATCATTTGCCTCAACCGATCAAGAAAGTAGCGGAAGTTCCTGCCCCACGCCTTGTTTTAATGCCTGGTTATAGACGTGGGCCGCTGTCGCAACGTCTTCGAGCGCGATACCCAGACCTTTATACAGCGTGATATCGTCGGGCAATTCGCGCTGTGGACCCCGCCCACCGACAACATCTGAGAGTTCAAAGACAAGATTCCAGTCAAAAAGGCCCTCGTTAGCAGGAATAATCAGGTCTCCGGCCTCGGCGCGGGCCTGCTCTTTTGAATCAGTAACGATGAGATAGCTGCGTTGTAACGCCGAGAAGTCAATTTCGCGCCGCTGAGGCCAGTTGGAGCCAATAGCATTGACGTGGCTGCCGGGTTTGAGCCACTCGCCGCGCAACACCGGCTCCGGCGAAGTCGTGGCGGTAATCACGATATCGGCAAGCCCGACCGCCTCGCGGGCCGAGGCAACAGGTCGCACCGGAATGTGGAGCAGGCGAGACATCTCTTCACAGAACACCTCCCGCTCGTGCGTCCGGCGGCTATAGACGGAGACGGCGGTAATCGAGCGCACAGCACACACACCCATCAACTGCATCGCCGCCTGATTGCCCGCGCCGATCAGGCCGACAGTTGTTGCATCGGAGCGCGCCAGATATTTCGTTGCCAGGCCACTGGCGCCGCCCGTGCGCATACGCCCCAGCCAGTCAGCTTCGATAAGAGAGAGCAGTTTGCCGTCCTGGGAGCTAAAGAGCATGACCACGTAGCGCACGCCCTCGTGGAAGGCGGTGTAGGTTTTGAAGCCCATGACGCCCAGGGTAGGCGCGGCAGCAGCCAGTACATTCAAAACGCCACGCTGAATAACCAGACGGTTACGCGGTCGGTTCGTCGCCATCCCTTCTGCTAACGCGCCAAAAGCCTGCTCCAGCACCCGTATAGTGTCGGGCATGGTCAGCAGGCGGCGTACATCGTTTTCACGCAATACCAGCGCCATAAGGCATACTCAAACGACAGACTAACAGGACGGTGAGAAAAGTTGCTCAGCCGGTGAGCGAGTGAGTTGCTGGCCTAGCGCGCGCGCCGGATGACGCGGCGCATGTAGACCACCGTCTCCTCAATTTCATAGCCGCGCGTGAGCTTTGTTGTTCTTGTTTTTGTCTCCTGCGGCATCAGCAGATCCTTAAGCCCGTTGAGGGGGGGAAGCGCGTTGGCCACCGGAGCCGGGGGCCGCTCAAGACGAGCCAGCAGGCTACGGCGCAACAGTTCAAGGCCGACGCCTACCGCGACTGCGCCCACGCCCGCCACCACGCGCGATAATGGTGGACTCTGCAAGACGGCAGGAAGATAGGAGTTGCGTGGAACCAGGCTGGTTGAATGTTCCATGAGTTCAGCGCCACAAAAGCGGCAGTACAGTTCATCATCTAAGCCTTCTGCGCGGCAGTTCGGACAATACATGCGTTTCCTCCTCCAGACCACAAAACTGATATGCTACTTCTTCCCTTCGAGTATCTCTGCAATAGCATCAATCACCAGAGCATTTTCCTCTATCGTATTATAAAAATACGGGGAGATGCGCAACAAACCGGGGCGCGAATCGGTGATGATGTTGCGGTTGATGAGGGCCTCGACGATATCATGGGGGCGTTCCATTTCCAGCATGACGATGGAGCTGCGCCGCTCCGGCTCCTGCGGGGCGCGCACCTTCCAGCCGTGTTCGCGGGCGCGGGCGACCAGGTCATTGGTCAGGTAGCGCGTGCGCTCGCAAATGCGCTCGACGCTAATTTCCAGCACAATATCCATGCCGCCGTTCGCCGTGTAGATGGTTGGCACAGCGGGCGTGCCAAGCTCGACGCGGGCGGCATCGGTACGATATTCAAATGTGCGCGGCTTAAAATCGAACTGGTCTTTGTGACCAAACCAGCCCGTGATGGTCGGCTCTAATTTCGGAATCAGCCCTTCACGCACATAGACAAAAGCCAGACCGGGGCCGCCCATCAGCCATTTGAGAGTGCCGGAGACCAGAAAGTCGATATCAAGCGCGTTGACATCGATGGGAATCTGGCCGGTTCCCTGGTAATCATCGACCAGGATGTATGCGCCGTGTTTATGAGCAATATCGGCGACGGCCCGCACATCCTGAATATAGCCGCTGGTGTAAAAGACACGCGAGGTAGCCACAAGAGCCGTTCTATCGTCAACGGCGCCTTCAAACAATTCCGGCGGCGTATAGATGCGATCTGGACTCTCCACAAAGCAGACTTCAACGCCCAGGCGCTGCTTGACCAGCCATTGATAGGGAACGGTGGGAAAATCCATATCGCCTACCACGACTTTGTTACGCTTCGTGTAATCGAGAGAGGCGGCAATGGAGCTTAACGCGGTGGAGACATTGGGAGCAATGGCGATTTCATGGGGCTGCGCGCCGATAATTTTCGCGAACTTCTGTTTCACTTTCGCAATCTCACCCAGCCAGATATCATACCATGCATGCGCCCCCCATGCATTCCACATCTGCATGAACTCTTCCAGTCCGCGCATAGAGCGGTCTGAAAGCGCGCCCAGCGAGCAACTATTCAGATACGTCTTGTTTTGCAGGATGGGAAATTCAGCCCGATAGGCCAGCAATTCGGGGTTCTCCAGGGCAGGAGGAGCGGATTTTGGCGTCCTGGACTCACTCATCGTCATGTTCAGGCTCCCTCATTTCATTTCACAGATAGCCTTCCGAAAATCGTCTGTTCGCCCGGTCAACAATCATCAAGAACCTTCTTCTATTTTACCACAACGAGGCTACGTGTCCCTATGTCCGGGTTAGTTCCTCACAGATCATGAACTCAGCCTGTTCACCGTGCGCGCGAGCAATCTTGCGGCCCACTCGACATCGATTTCCGCCGTCCAGCGACCGAGGGTGAGGCGCAAGGCGCCGAGGGCGCGTTCGCGGGAGAGGCCCATCGCCATAAGAACGGCGGATGGCTCAGTATTGCCTTCGTGACAGGCCGAGCCGGTGGAACTGGCAATCTCCGGCGCTGCCGCCAGCACCGCCTCGCCGCTGACGCCTGCGATACTGATGTTGAGCGTGTTGGGCAGGCGTTCGGTGGGATGGCCGTTGAGCGAGATGCGTCCGGGCAGGCGCTGCTCCAACGCTGCCTGAAGCTGATCGCGCAGGTTCCGTATGCGCGGCATGTCTTCCGCGAGCCGCTCCTGTGCTAGCTGGCAGGCGGCACCCAGGGCGACAATGTAGGGAGTATTCTCCGTACCGGCACGTCGTCCGCCTTCCTGGCCGCCGCCATAGATCACCGGCTCCAGTTCCACACCCTGTCGGACGTAGAGCGCGCCAATCCCTTTGGGGGCGTAGAGTTTATGCCCGGCAATCGTGAGCAGATCAACCCCCAGATCAGCGACGCGCACGGGCAGCTTGCCCACCGACTGCGCGGCGTCGGTGTGCATAAGCGCGCCATGCCGGTGAGCAATTTCGGCGATTTCCGCGATGGGCTGCACTGTGCCGGTTTCGTTATTGGCATGCATGATGGTAACGAGAACGGTCTGTTCGTCGATAGCCTTCTCAACATCTGCGGGATCAACGCGCCCGTACCCATCAACGGGCAGATAGGTGACGCGAAAGCCGTGCAGGCGTTCAAGGGCGCGACAGGTATTGAGAACCGCCGGGTGTTCTGTCACCTGCGTAATGATGTGGTTGCCTCGCCCCTGCGCCTGCTGCGCCAGGCCAACGCCGCGAACGGCAAGGTTATCACTTTCAGAGCCGCCACCGGTAAACGTAATTTCGTCGGCCTGGCAATCCAGCAAAGCGGCCACCTGCTGGCGAGCCACAGCGATGACTTCGTGAGCGTCCTGTCCGTAGCGATGGGTACTCGATGGGTTGCCAAACCGATAGGCGAGGCATTGCAGCATGGCCTGGAATACCGCCGGGTCAACCGGGGTGGTTGCGTTATAATCGAGATAGACAGGGCGGCCTATAAGCCCCAGGTGCGGTAACATCATTTCTTTCTTCCTCTCTTCCTGCGCTAACATGGGTTGCCTCAAACCACACCCTCTCACGCCGCAAGTTCGGCGTTCAGAGCATCCTGCAATTCTTGCCAGAGATTGCGCACATCCTGTTCAGTGGTACGCAGGTTGCCGATGGCGATACGAATGGTATATTTGCCGCGCAATTTCGTATGGGAAAGGAAGAAATGGCCGGTCGCGTTGATGCGATTCATGATGCGCTCGTTCAGGCTTTCCAGCGCGGCCTCGTCATCCATCCCGCGTGGATGAGCGCGGAAACAGACGGTGCTGAACGGCGTGGGAGCCATGCGCTCGAAGTCCGGCGCTTCGTCCACCCGGCGCGCGACGAACTGGCCCAGGCGGATATGTTCGCGAATGCGGGCGGCCAGGCCCTCCTCGCCAAAGTAGCGCATCACCATCCAGAGCTTGAGCGAGCGGAAGCGGCGGCCCAGCGAGGTGCCATAATCCATCAGGTTGGGAACTTCATCGCCCATACTTTCGGCGTTGCGCAGGTATTCAGGTACCAGACTGAAGGCGGCTTTGACCACATCGGGCTTGCGTGTGTAGAAGACGCTACAATCGATGGGGGTAAAGAGCCATTTGTGCGGGTTGACGATCAAGCTATCGGCACGCTCGCAGCCTGCCAGCACCGGGCGCATCTCTGGCGCGACGGCGGCGGAACCGCCATAGGCTCCATCAACGTGCAGCCAGAGGCCATAGCGTTCGCAGACATCGGCGATCTGCGGCACCGGGTCAATGCTGGTGGTGGAGGTGGTGCCAACGGTGGCCACAACGGCGAACGGGCGAATACCGGCGGCAATATCTTCCTGAATGGCGCGCTCAAGTTCGGCCACATCCAGGCGAAATTCGCTATCCACGCCGATCTTGCGCAGCCCTGCCTGCCCGACGCCCAGCACGATACCAGCTTTTTCAACCGAGGAGTGCGCCTCCTGCGAAGCGTAATACCGCAGGCGCGGCACCTCGGAGCGGCCAGACATGCCCTGCTGGCGAATGTGCAGATCGGGAATGGCTTCACGTGCGGCAGCAAGGGCGTAGAGGACGCCAGAGGAAGCGGTATCGTTGATGACGCCAAAGAGCGGACGCGGCAAACCAAGCATCTGGCGCAGCCAGTCAAGCGTCACCTGCTCCAGTTCTGTCGCCGCCGGAGAAGTGCGCCAGAGCATGGCGTTAATGTTCAGCGCGCCGGAGAGCATCTCGCCGAGAATGCCGGGGCCGGAGCCGGTGATGCCAAAATAGGCCATGAACCCGGGCGAGTTCCAGTGCGTTATGCCGGGCATCAACACACGGTCAACGTCGGAGAGGATGATCTCCATTGCCTCCGGTTGCTCCGGCGGCTGCGCGGGCAGCGCGTGACGAATGTCGCCGGGGGCAACCTGTGATAGCACCGGGTAGTCGCCAACACTGGACAGGTAATCGGCGATCCAGTCCACAACCTGGTGTCCATAGCGGCGAAAGTCTTCCGGGTGCATATCGCCCGTTGCCGACGCTTGCTGCGCGCTATCGAGTGGTGTATGTTCTTGCATAGTGAGAATCCTCTGGCCCGTGCCATGCTGAGCAGCGAAGCATCTAAGGCCACCACAGGCAAAGCATGCTCACTCAGATGCCTCGCTGCCGCTCCGCATGACACGGACAATGGATGGCATAATGAACAAAAGCCAGATAAGACAAAAGATGACGCCCCCACGATTGCGGGGGCGTCATCATTATGGCACGTATGAGACTATTTTGCAAACTTTGCGGCCAGTTCGCGCGTGCCAGGCTCGACGAGAACGGAACCATCGGGAAAGATGATGGTCGGGACACTGCGCATACCACCATTAACCTTCATCACAAAGGCCGCCGCATCGGGATCCTCTTCGATATTGATATACTCGTAGGGGATGCCCTGCGAATCAAACCAGCGTTTGGCCCGGCGGCAATCGCCGCACCAGGTGGTGGCGTACATCTTGATGATTTCCTGTGTCTCGGCTGAGGTACCTGTTGTTTGCATGTTCGGCGCAAATACTCCTTCAGTAGGTAGGATTAGATATTACTTCCTACCTACTGAAACACCCACTACGCGCCGCGTATTCCCAACCGGGCATACTACCCCTCAACCGCTTGCAGGGTTGGCCTGTTGATGCGTTCCAGCATGCGGTCGAGAAACTTTTTACCACCGGTGGCGACGAGGCCAGGGTTGCGCGCCAGCACGCCCACGACGAGGCCCGCACTGAAATCGCCACGCAGCGCCTGCGCCACCTGAGCAGGCGTGAGCCGCTTCATCAGATCAAGCGCGTCATCCCATTTCTCATCGCTGTACTGCGCGATGTGTTTGTTAATCATGTAGGCGATATCCATATCACGCCCGAAGCGCGCGCGCCATTTGCGGTCAAAGCGCGACAGGAAAGCGGCAGAGACATTCCCCGCTTTGATCGCTTCGGCAGCGACCTGACCCGCCATCTGCCCGGAATAGATGGCGAAGCGAATGCCCTCACCCACCAGCGTCGAGCCATGACCACCCGCGTCTCCCGCCAGCAGCAGGCCATCGCGGGAGAACCGTTCAAGCGGCCCCTCGGAAGGAAACAGACCCGTGTGGTATTCGATAGGGCTGGCATCTTTGAACCGCGTGGCAAGCTGTGGAATGTCACGCATGATGCTGTCCAGGTAGGCGCGGGCGTCCTCTTCGCTATCGGGATGCAGCACGCCCACGCCCAGACGCACGCGCCCGTTGCCTCTGGGGAAAGCCCAGGCATAGCCGCGCGGCGCGTATTTGCTGCCCATAATAAGGTACAGTTCATCCTGCGGATAGTTCGGCGCATACAGATCGTATTCAGCCCCGTAACCATAACGGTGAAACGCCTTGCCCATCTCTGTGCGCACCCCAACGTGGCGCGAGAAGCCGCTGGCGTCGATTGTTATCTGCGCGCGCAGGGTGAGACGCTCGCCGACATGATTCTTCGCCGTCACGCCTACTACACGACCATCTTCCAGCAGGGTCTGCTCGACGGTATGGCGCACGCGCAAGGTCGCTCCGGCGGCAACGGCCCGCCCGGCAAGATGCTGGTAGACGCCGCGCACATCGAGGACGCAGGCAACGGCGGGGTTATAGAACAGAGGCACTTCCCGCCCTGGCGAGAGGAAAAATACCTTATTGATGGGGTGGTAAAGATGCTCTGGAATGCCCAGCGCCTGCATATCGCTGACCCAGCTCCCGCCGCTCGTATGCACCGGGTAGCCAATCTCGTTCTGCCGCTCCAACACCAGTGTTTTCGCCCCGCCCCGCGCGGCAGCTTCGGCGGCGGCCAGGCCCGCAGGCCCCCCACCCACGATTAATACATCATACTCGTTCGACACGTTTGGCATCAATATCCTTCTGGCTATATGAAACACTCCCTGATAGAAACTGTCTAACCTGCATAGTCCGTTGACTGGCATAGTATAGTCCACAACAAGGGCTGTTGTCTACTTTTACACCGCCTCCCATATCTGTACGGTGCTGTCGCTGCTGCCGCTGACAATGCGAGTGCCACGGCCGGGAGACCAGGCAGCATCGAAGACAGTATCGTTATGGCCGCGATAGATGTAGAGGTGGTTGCCGCTGAGGGCATCCCAGACCTGGGCGGTGGCGTCCTTGCCGCCGGTGACGAGGCGCGTATAGTTCGGCGACCAGTTCACTGCCCAGACGCGGTCGCTATGGCCCCGGAAGGTGTAGAGCGTCTTGCCGCTCTGCGCATCCCAGACCCGTACCGTTCTGTCATCTCCGCCAGAGGCGATGTAGCGACCGTCCGGCGACCAGGCCACTGCCCTCACAGGAGCGGTGTGGCCGCTATAGGTCAGCAGTGTTGCACCGGTCGAGGCATCCCAGACCTGCACGGTTTTATCGTCACTGCCGGAGACAATGAAGCGGCCATCCAGTGACCAGACCGCCGTCCAGACACGAGCGGTATGGCCGCTATAGATCAGAACGGTATTTCCTGTCTGCGCATCCCAGATACGTATCGTTTTATCGGCGCTGACCGAAGAGATGCGCGTACTGTCGGGGGAAAATTTAACCTCGTAGACAGAGGCGGTGTGGCCCTGATACACAATAATGCTATTGCCGTTGTTCGCGTTGACGACACGCACAACATTATCCTCGCCGCTGGAGGCGATCAACGCGCCATCAGGCGACCAGGCAACGGAGTTGGCAGCGCCGTTATGGGCATAGCTGAAGGCCAGCGCGCCGCTCGTCGCGTTCCATATCTGGACGGAATGATCGTTGCTGGCGGAAGCGATATTCTGCCCGTCGGGCGACCATGTGACGGAGTAGACGTAATTGCGATGCCCGCGATATGTCAGCAGCGTTGTTCCTACCGGCACGGGCGAAGAGGTTGGAGCAGTTGTAGGCTTTGGCGTCGGCGTGGGCGCAGGTGCGCCAGAAGTCGCAGTAATGCCGGGGGTTGGCGTGCCGCCATGCGATTGCGCCAGTTCATAGCCACCCAGCGCACCCACAGCAACAACGACCAGCCCGCCCACCAGGCCGAACAGCAAGCCGCGCCGCGAAACCGCCTGCCGCGTCTGCACAGAGGCAGCAATGGGGGCCGCAGAGGGCGTCACCGTAGAAGATACCTGCGCGGCTGAAGCCGACAATTCTTGCGGCGGCTGAGAGGGCGTATTTATCATAGTGGGAATAGACGCCTGTGAGGGCATGGGAACGGTCATGTAGATATCCTGAGAGGAAGCCGGGATAGGAGAGAAGGGATAGGATGATGGTAGGATACAAGCACTTTCAAAGGCATGCGCAAACTCGGCAATAGTAGCGAAACGCTGGTGTGGGTCTTTCGCCAGCGCGTGTCTGACAACCGCCTCAAGCGCCGGGGACAGTGACGGCACTTTCTGGCGCAGCGAGGGCAAATCGGCGAATAAATGCTGGCTGGCCACCTCGCTGAAAGTACCCTGAAAGGGCGGGTTGCCACTGAGCCATTCGTAGACAACAATACCCAGGGCATATTGATCGCTGGCGGCTCGCGGCTTGCCTCTCAGCTGTTCGGGGGCCATATAGATGACGGTTCCGGCGGTCTCCGCCACCTCCTGCGAACGTGAGCTTCTAGCGGCGGTGGCGATGCCAAAATCGGAGAGCAAGACCTCACCCTCACGCCCGATCAGCATATTCTCCGGCTTGATATCACGATGCACCAGGTTTCGCTCGTGCGCATATTGCAAGGCCGAGGCGACCTGCTTAACATACGGCACCAGCTTCGCCGGGGGCTGCGCCGCCCCTCTGGGGAAGAGACGGCGCAGTGTGCCATGCGGCGCGTAATCCATCACCAGAAAAGGAAGACTGTTTTCTATACCAGAATCGAGGACGCGCACGATATGCGGGTGAACCAGACTGGCGATGGTGCGCGCCTCGTTAAGAAACGCATCGACATCTTCGCCCGTCAGTCGGGTTTGCAACACTTTGATAGCGACCTGCGTCTTGAGATAGACATGCATCCCCAGGTAGACATCGGCGAAGCCGCCCTGGCCCAGCAAGCGTTCCAGTTGATAGTTCCCAAGTCGCAGGCCACTATAGTCAGTCATATCTTGCTCCCTCGCTAGATGTCCTCCTGGCTGCCATGCCGCCCGCGGCCTTCTTTGAAACGCTGCGCGCCCGCCTGAGCTTCACCGGATTGCATCACTTCAAGGCCATGCAGGGTCTCGTTACGCAGGGCTTCTTCAAGCGAGAGCGACCACTGCTCGTAGGCAGAGAGGCGGTCGGAGCGCATGCAGTTCTGTGGAAAGCGAGCGAGGTCACGCGCCAGAGCAAGGGCTGCTGACAGGGCTTCGCCGGGAGGCACGAGCCGATTTGCCAGGCCCATCATCAGCGCCTCCTGCCCGGAAACGCCGCGCCCGCTGAGGATCATATCAAGCGCGTGGCTCTGGCCGATGAGGCGTGGCAGGCGAATGGTGCCGCCATCGACGAGCGGCACACCCCAACGGCGATTGAAGACGCCGAAGACGGCATTCTCGGCGGCGACGCGCAGGTCACACCAGAGGGCAACTTCCAGCCCCCCCGCAACGGCATAGCCCTCTACTGCCGCGATGACCGGCTTGCTGAGCAACATACGCGAAATACCTAACGGCGCGTCTCCTTCCGTGGAAACGACGAGGCTTTGCCGAGAATCGGCAACGGCTTTGAGGTCAAAACCGGCGCAGAAGGTGCCGCCCGCACCCGTGAGGACGGCCACCGCAAGCGATGGGTCGGCCTCAAACTCGCGAAAGACTCGTGCCAGCGCCCGCGCCATCGGATAATGGATGGCGTTGCGCACCTGCGGGCGATCCATGGTCACGATAAAGATCACTCCGTCCCGTTCGGTTTTCAAACCATCCATCGTCCCCTGCTCTGATTCAGAATGAGTAGCCATACTTCATTTCCTCCTGACACTCTTCGGGTTGCAAAAATAAGCTCTTCACAAAAGGAGCTTCTACCCGAAAGAGTAGGATATTTTCAGCAGAAAAGCGATGTTGCTGGCTAACACCTGATACACTTCACTTTCGCTTTTACCCCTGCCCCTGCTCCCCATCCTTGCTACGATGTTCTGGCTGCATCAGTTGTAGCACGACTTCTTCCTCCTGGCTTTGCGGCTCATAGCCATCAGGGGCCGTGTCGATTTGCCAGATAACGCCCTCATTCACCACATACTTCCAGTCCAGCTTATCATTATTGTTGAAATCAGCGGGCGTGGTGGTCTTGAGCAAATTCAGCACCTCGTCGGGAACGGGGTCGGCAATGTGCAGTTTGCCTGCACGCAGTTGCGCCACGTAGTCCGCAAAGACGCTATCGGGGTCATCGCGGAAGAGAATCTTATCCATATTGCTCATGTTGCTCAGCGCCGCTTCCTGGCTCTCTGGCAATGCCAGGTCGTTGATAATCCTGCGGCGCAGAGCCTCGAAATAGCTATACTGGACCAGGCCGCTACAGATAAAATGCAGCACGTTCTGCGATGTTTCGCCGTCTCTATCCCACTTTTGAAAGATTTTCGCAACATCACCCGCAATTTCAGCCGCCAGGGGAAAGGAACTCAGGTGTCTTTTGAAGACGCGCTCCATGTACAGGGCGCTCAGTTCATAGACCACTTTGTGATCGTAGAGTCCGTTTACCTGATCGAGGGCCATGCCGCGCACGTGGCGCAGGTAGAAAATGCCGTGATTATCCTCTGGATCACGCGGATCATGGCGCGATTGCTCATAGGGCGTCTCTACATACCAGTCGAGCGGCAAACGCTTGATGCCCACCGTGAACTCCTTGAACGGGTACACCTCGTTCTCCCAGCTCACGACATGCACACCGGAAGTCAGAGCCTCCACCAGAAAGATGTTATCAAACCCCTTTGATGGGTCATTGAGAAGATATAAGATAGCAGTATGGCTCCACTGGCTATTGGTAGCATAGCGAATCAAGCGGGAAAAAATTTCCTTAGGATTATGGTTGACACGCAAGATCACATCAGAGACGCGCAAACGCGGGCCTTCATCGCTCGTCTGCCGAAAATAGGTTAAAGGATCATCGGCAACACGGGTGGCTCGATAGGGCATAGAGACAACTCCTTCCTGACAATAGCATACGCCGGTTTCATCCCATAGAGTATGCACGAGTCTGGTTATTTTTGCAAGTAGGTACAAGCATCTTTTCTACCCGCCAGTTGCCACTACCGTCATTAAAAATGTGTGAATAGCCCGCTATTCTACGCTTATTTTGCTGCCAGAGCGATTGACGAGTACAGGTGTTTACTGGTATTATGAGGAGCAGCGCATATTTTTATCATTATTTTCAGCAGCAGGTTTACTACGATGCAGATAAGAACCTGGCGAGACCTACTGACGCTTATTTTGAACGATCCACATGAAAAGCAGCGCCTCCTTGAGGAACTGGGTATACGTCCTATTACCTTGAATCGCTGGCTCGATGGGGACACAACGCCGCGCCCGCAGAATATGCACCTTTTGCTGAACGCCTTCCCGCAGTACCGCGACCAGTTCCTCGATCTCTTACGCTATGAAAAGGGCTTTGAAGAGCTGCTTGCCGTGATGGACGATAGCAGCGCGAAGGAAATTCCGTCCACATTCTACATCCGTGTGTTCAATGCTCGCGCCTCTACCATAGAAAGCCAGCGTTTCTGGTCTATTGGCAATATGATTTTACAGGAGGCAATTGCCCAGCTCGACCCGGATCGTCTGGGGATGGCAGTGATTGTAGTGCGCTGCATGCCGCCGCCACCGGGAAGCAGCAAAGTACGCAGTTTGCGCGAGAGTATCGGCATTGGTACCAACCCCTGGCCCGGCGACCTGGAACAGCATGCCCTCTTTCTGAGCGCGGAATCGCTGTCGGGCTACGCAGTCTCCCTTTGCCGCCCGGTGATCAATCAGGATATTGCCTCAGATACGAGCTTTGTGCCGACAAGCGCGGGGGAACACGAGAAAAGCGCCATGGCGTACCCCATTATGTTTGCCGGGCGCGTTGCCGGCTGCCTGCTCGCTTCCAGCACACAGGTCAACTATTTCCTTTCACAAACGAGAACAACACTCGTTCAACGCTACGCCGACCTGCTTGCCCTGGCCTTTGAGCCGCACGACTTTTATGCCCCGGAGGATATCGGGTTGCGAGTCATGCCACCTCAGTCCATCCAGCGGCAGCACTTCGCTAACTTCCGCCAGCGGGTGGCGCGGTTAATGATTGAGGGGGCGCAGAAACGGCGACCGGTCAACAACCTTGAAGCGGAAAAGCTGGTATGGAGAGAGCTAGAGGAGGAGTTGCTGCGGCTGAGTACAGAGCTGTAGCGGCGCGCTATGTTTGAGGATTTTCGCCAGGGCATTGCTCAACGCTGGACACAGACCCGGCTGGGGCCTGCCACCATACAGGTTGCCGATGAAAAGCTACGTATGAGTCTGCCGAAGGTGCAGCGCGGCCAGTACGCCGATGCGCAGATTGACGACTATGATTCGCTGCCTCGCCGAGCCTTCCCCTGGCGACCGCCGCTTGTCATGGAGGTACGGGCGCGCTCCTCGCACCCGGCGGCAACGGCAGGTAGCGACGCTGAAAGCCATGAGATACTGCGCGGCACCGCCGGTTTCGGGTTCTGGAATTATCCCTTCTCCGTGCGCGGCGATATCCTCATGCTGCCCGAAGCGATCTGGTTTTTCTATGCTTCTCCGCCCTCCAACATGGCGCTCGTCCCCGGCCAGCCCGGTCAAGGCTGGAAAGCTCAGGTTGTCCACAGCATGCGCGCCGAAACCGCGCTTGCCACCGCACCGATGGCATTGAGCGCGGCCTGGGCCAGATTGACCGGCGACGAGCGACCGGCGGCGCGCTGGCTGCAACGCCTCAGTGGGACGCAGGAAGCCCTGCTCGATGTAGACATGACAGGCTGGCATATCTATCGCCTGGAGTGGCGCGCCGGTGACGCCCTCTTCCGCGTGGATGACCGGCTCGTCCTGCGCGCTACCCATCCCCCCACGCGCCCGCTCGGCTTTGTCGCCTGGATCGATAACCAGTATGCCATCGCCACGCCGCGCGGCACGCTGCGCTTCGGCACCGTTGCTACCGGGCCAGAGTGGCTCGAACTCGACTATATCAGAATCGAGCCGCTCTGACCGCACACGGAGACCGCTTATTTCTCGGCCAGTGTCAGCACTTCGTCAACGATGCCGTATTCGACGGCCTCCTGCGCGCTCATGTAGAAGTCGCGCTCGGTATCTCTCTTGATACGCTCCAGCGACTGGCCCGTGTGGTGGTGAATGATCTCGTTCAGCACCTCGCGGGTGTGCAGGATTTCGCGGGCTGCTATATCGATATCCGTTGCCTGCCCGCTGATGCCCCCTTGTAGCGGCTGGTGCATATGGATGCGCGCGTGCGGCAGCGAGCGTCGGCGCCCGCGATCACCCGCCATGAGCAGAATGGTGCCGAAGCTGGCCGCCAGCCCGACGCACGTCGTTGCCACCGGTCGGCGGAGAATACGCATCGTATCGTAAATGGCCAGCCCCGCCGTCACCTGACCGCCAGGCGAATTGATGTACATGTTGATCTCACGGTCGCTGTCCTGGGCATCCAGAAAGAGCAGTTGCGCTACTACCAGGCTCGCCATATTCTCCTCAACCGGCCCGTTGACCATGATAATATTTTCACGCAGCAGGCGCGAAAAAATGTCATAGGCACGTTCGCCGCGCCCCGTCGACTCAATCACCGTTGGCACTACCAGACTCGATGACATAATGTTTTCCTCCCATTCTTCATGTGATAAACTATTGCGCGCCCTGCGCTAAGCGAGACGCTGGCGCACAAAGTAGTAATGAACCTGCGAACTGCGGCCCGCCGCGCCCTGATCCAGCACGCCGATCAGCAGCCAGCCTTCCTGGCCCAGTTCGTTCAACCGCTCAGCCGCCAGTAGCCCCTCCTCGCGTGCATCCACCGTGATCGTCTGATATTCCCAGCGCGGCAGTTCAACCGGCACGCTTTCGTAGACCGTTGGTACATGTAATACTGGCTGTACATCCGGCTGCCCGGACATAGAGCGTTGAAACGGCTTTGTGGTAAACAATGCTATCCTCCTTTTGCTTGAAAAAGCTCTGTACACACATCAACCCATCAACCTGTGTCTTGAATATAGCATGCTCATAGCGTATACTGGTAGAGAAAATCTATGCTTTCAGCATACCCCAGGCAGCGGCTATGCTAAGAGCATAGGTAGGGGCAGAAATATTCAGGAGCAACACGATGACAGACTTGCAGGAGATTATCGGGCGCGTCATACGGCGAGAGCGGCAGGATCGGCATATGACCATCAAAGAACTGGGGGATAAAGCGGGCCTCTCGGAAATTTATGTGGGGGAGATCGAGCGCGGACAGAAATACCCATCGGCGAAAGTGCTGGAGAGCCTGGCGCAGGCCCTCGATATCGATATCGCCGAACTGCTGGAACTGTTCGCCGAAGAGATACGCCAGGAGCGCATGCCGGAGCCAACCCGCGCCATCGGCTTCACGCTGCCCACAACCGGCAGCCAGCCGCGCCGTATGGTCGTCAAGAGGATCGTCAATCTGCTTGAGGAAGGAGACGTTGACAGCGTGGCCGATTTCAGCGCCTTCCTCCTCTCACGCCATATGGGATTACGCTAGCAGTGCAGAGCGTGCAGCTCGCCTCATGCGTCAGGCGAATGGGCGGAAGGGAAACGCGGCGGTCGCTTCTCACGCAGCGCGGCGGCGCCTTCGATGACATCAGGACTCATGAAGCCGAGCATCTCGTAGGCGGCAGACTGGTCGAAGATGGGGCCTGCCGTCTTCAGCCAGTTGTTGAGCGCGCGCTTCGTCCAGCGAATAGCCTGCTGCGGGCCGCTGGCGAGCGTCTGCGCAACCGCTAATGCCTCTGCCAGCACGCGCTCGCGCGGCACCGCCTTACTGACCATACCGAGCCGTTCCGCCTCCGCCCCGCTGAGCATCTCACCGGTCAGCAGATAGTAGCGCGCTTTCGCAAAACCGGCCAGCAACGGCCAGATGATCGCCGCGTGGTCGCCTGCGGCGACGCCCAGCTTGATATGGCCGTCACCGAGCAGCGCGTCCTCAGCGCAGATCGAGATATCGGCCAGCAGCGCCACCACCAGCCCGGCGCCGACCGCGACCCCGTTGATGGCCGAGACCACCGGCTTCTCGCAGTTCACCAGGTTATAGACCAGATCGCTCATCTCCGTCAGCATGTGCGCCACGCGGTCGTAGTCACCGGCCATGCGCTGCACCATTTCCAGGTCTCCACCGGCAGAAAACGCCTTGCCCGCGCCCGTGACCACCGCCACGCGCGTCTCAGGATCGGCGGAAACATCTGTCCAGACCCTGGCAAGTTCGCTATGCATCACCTCGTCGGTGGCGTTATACTTCTCCGGGCGATTGAGCGTGATTAACAGAACACCGTTCTCGCGTCGCTCAAAGAGCAGCCGTTGGTAGTCGCTATATGTCACGCGCCGGGTCTCCTCTCCTGCTGCTGCTCGCTATTGCCGCTCGCCTGGCCAGGTTCTACGATCTCGAAAAGGCCCTGCGCGTATTCTGTCGCGGCCTGTTGCGCGGCTCGATAGTGCATCTTCTTCCCGGTTGCGGTAAGCGGGAGATCATCGACGAAGCGGTAGGCGCGGGGCCTTTTGTAGGCGGCCAGCATCGGGTGCTGGCGGCAGTGCCGCTCGCAGTCGGCAGCGGTCAGCGCGGGATCAGCGCGCACGACGTAGGCGACCACGAGTTGCCCCCACTTCTCGTGCGGCACGCCGATCACCAGCGAGTCCCTGATGCCGGGGTGCTGGTTGAGCGCCTCCTCAACCTGTACGGGATGCACGTTCTCGCCGCCGGTGATGAGCATATCGTCCTTACGCCCGACAATCGTCACGAACCGCTCGGCATCCCAGGTAGCCAGGTCGCCGATGTAGAGCCAGCCGTTGTGGAATTTAGCGGCCTGCTCCTCCGGCGAGTTGGCGTAGGCATAACCGCACTTCGGTGAGCGCACAATCACCTCACCGATCTCCGTGCCATCTTGCGCGGCCAGTTCCTCCGGTTCGGCCAGCCTGTCCTCAAATACCTTCACTACCGCGACATCGTCGTCGGTGCAGGCCCGTCCGGCGCTGCCAGCATGTTCAGGCAGATCGGCAGGACGCAGGAAGGTGTTCCAGAAAGCTTCGGTGGTGCCATAGCCGTTGAAAATCCTCGGACTGAGCAACTTCTGGTAGCGCAGGGCTGCCTCGCGCTCGAGCGGAGATCCCATAGTGACGATACCGCGCAGGCTGGACAGATCACGGGGCCGCTCGGCCTGCACGCGAGCCAGCATGGCCAGATTCGTGGGCGCGCCGATAAGATAGGTAAGTCCGAAACGCTCCACGTAATCCAGGCAGAGTTCGGGATTGAAGGCCCGCATCGGCACCACCTGCGCGCCCAGGTAGAAGACGGGATTTGGCCCGCCGGAGTAGAGGCCGCCACGATGGAACCAGGGTGTCATGTTGAGCGTGCGATCCTCCAGCGCCAGTGGAAAGTGCATAATCACATCGTGCGCGGTGAAAATCTCGACGATACTGCTCAACGGCACACCTTTGGGCATACCGGTGGTGCCAGAAGTATAGAGGCGGGTAGTCTCTTCGTAGATGGTACGCGAGATCGGGGGCAGGTGTGCCTCGGCGGCAAAGAGTTCCTCGAAGCGAGTCACCGTGAATTTCCCGGCCCCGGCCATCGGTTCGCCTTCGCCAACGGCCACCACGAGATCAGGACGATGTTCGGCGCGCTCGAGGGCTGCCTGTGCGTTCGCTCCAAGAGCGGTATCGTAGACAAAAACCTTCGGTCGGCTGTCATCGAGAATATAGGCAGTCTCGCCCGGAGCAAGTCGGAAGTTGATCGGTGCGCCTGTTGCGCCGCATGCCTGCGTCGCCAGATAGAGTTGAGCGAATTCGGGGCAGTTGTACAACTGGTAGACGACGATATCCCCCGGCTGTACTCCTGCCTCGATCAGGCCGGTCGCCAGTCGGTCGACCTGTGCGCCCAGTTCCGCATAGGTCCAGCTTCTATCGGTCAGCGGGCAGTGCATCGCCACGCGGTTGGCGTAGCGTTGAGTGTTGCGCCGGAAACCGGCGAGATAGGTGAAGTCATGTTCAAAATACTCCCGGTACGCTGCCGGGTCATACGCTGTCATCTTCTCTACCTCCCTGTAGATACAATCAAGCCATTGTCAAACCGCCACTCACGCTGAGAGTTTGACCGGTAATGTACTCTGCCTCATCTGAAACGAGAAAAGCCACCGCGTTCGCGATATCTTGCGGACGGGCCAGGCGGCGAAACGGGATCGCCTTCTCTAAGGCCTCCCTGAGCTTTGGATTATCCTCGCCAAGCTCAGCGAACAGGGGAGTATCGGCGGGACCGGGGCAAACGCAGTTGACATTGATCCGGTAACGCGCCATCTCACGGGCAAGCGTCTTGGTGAAAGCGATGATGCCGCCCTTTGCCGCCGAGTAAACCGCTTCCCCGGATGAGCCAACCCTGCCAGCATCCGAACTGATGTTGACCACCTTCCCATAGCCTTGATTCACCATCACCGGCAACACGGCCTTGCAACAATTGAGGGTCCCATAGAGGTTGATCGCAATGACCTTTTCCCAGTCGGTCTCCTTGCTTTGCAAAAACGGCCCCACCTTGTCCCAGCCGGCGTTGTTGACCAGCGCATCGATGCGCCCAAAACGCTCCACAACCGCGCTCACCATCGCCACAACCGATTCCCTCGACGTGACATCCGCACGCAGCCCGATTGCCTCGCCGCCGAGAGCCTGCGCCGTTTCCCGCGCTGTCTGCTCATTGACATCCGCAGCAACCACCTTCGCCCCTTCGGCAGCGAGCTTCTCCGCGATACCTCGCCCGATGCCTCGTCCCGCTCCGGTGACGATGGCTACCTTGCCATCAAGTCTTCCCATTACAACTCCTTCCAATTCTCAGTCAATTTCGCCGATACAATTTCCGGCTTCCTCAACAGAATACCTTATTGTAGCATATCCTGTTGAGAAAAAAGCGGCAGGAAGCCATTACAAACCGCCATGCCGGGGCCGCGAAACATGACACATCGGCATGAGTACATTGAAAAGCTGAGTGTGATATGCTACAGTGAGAACATTCATCCACCATGATCAGATTATTTGCAAGGAGGGGATGTGTTAGGAAATATCGGGGTCATGCTGCATACCGGCGACATGCCGATGGAAGAGATTTCGCGTTACGCACAGGCAGCCGAATCGCTTGGCTACGAAGGCTTCTGGATCACGGAAGAATCGGGGAAAGAGGGATTCAGCGTCCTGACCTCGGTGGCGCGGGATACGCAGCGCATCAAGCTAGGCACCTCCATTCTCAACTTTTACTCGCGCACACCCACCCTGCTGGCGCTTGGGGCCAGCACGCTCTATCGGATGAGCGACAGGCGATTCATCCATTTTGGAGTGGGAACCGGCGGCATTGGCTTCACGGAACGAGGACATGGCGTCAAGATCGAGCGTCCTCTGGCGCGCGCCCGCGAGACGGTGGAGATCATCCGAGGGCTGCTGACCAGCCAGCGTTTCTCGTATGAGGGGCGGTGGTTCCACGTGCAGGATTTCCGCTTTCGCGAAGGGCCTCTCGATGGCCCTGTATTTCTCTATCTCTCCGCCCTCAACCCGAAAATGGTAGGGCTTGCCGCTCGCGTAGCCGACGGCCTGATTACCAACTGGCTGACAGAAGAATCTTATGAAGAGTTTACAGGCATCATCCGGCGGGAAGCCGGGGCGGCAGGCCGCGACCCCGCAGAGGTCAAACTCTTCACCCTGACAATGATGGCCGGTGAGGACGATGCCAGCGTGGAAGCGATGCGTCGCGGTCTGGCCTTCTATTTCGCCTCACCCCACTACCATCATATTGCCGACATCTCAGGCTACGGAGCAGAGGCAAAGCAGGTGCAGGCCGCCTGGCAATCCCGTGATTTCACCGGCGCCAGCCGCCTCGTCAGCGACGCTATGGTCGAAAAGTTCGCCGTCATGGGTTCCGTCGAGCGGCGCCGTCAGAAACTGCGCTGGATGATGGAGCGAAACGTCTACCCCATCATGTACCCCGTTCCCCGTCCAGGCCACACCATCGACGATCACTTCCTGGTCATCGAACTGGTTGCACGCTACTTGAAGGCCGCACAAACCAACCCTGATCTGGCCTGACAGAAAGCTCTCCTGCCAGGCTGTGGAGATTCGGCTAATACATAGAGGGCCATGAAAAAAGGCTTCTCGCATATGAAACCTGTAGACAGGCTTACTCGTGTCTGCCCTACGAAGGATAGTGTGTCGTCTCTAAGAAGCGGACATTATTCCTGACAGGAAAGGAGCTGAGACAAACATGACACAGCAGGATAATCCGCAGCCCAACGTGACACAGCCAGCAACTCCTGAACAGGAGCGTCCGCAGGCGGAACAGGGGCTGCCAGCAATTACCGAAGAAGATCGCAAACGAGCAGATGAGATAAAGGCGCGCATTGATCGCGATGTGAAACAACAGCCCGGCTGGGGTAAAGCGCCAGGGGCGGGTACTGATATAGGATCAGGCGACTATGCCCATCAAGGGCCAACCAATGATCTGGGAACCGATCAGTACACGAATAGCGCGTAGTAGCAGCGCCGGTGCATGAGGCTGTCAACACAGGGGAGAGCGCAATCTGTTGCACTCTCCCCTTCTTTGCATCCTGATAAAAGCACCTCTTAACCTACCTGCCCTCAAACTCCGCGTTTAGTGGCGCGACCACCTGCTCCGCCAGCCCGTGGACGATGTCTTCGGGATACGGCGCGGTCAGATTGAGGATGATGTGTGTGGCTCCCGCTTCAATGTAGGGGCGAATGCTCTCAACGCTCGAACCCAGGTCGTCGTAGTTCATCCTTATCTGAATAGAGCGTTGGATGCTGGCGGGGTCGCGCCCGATCTCCCTGCAATAGCTATCCAGCACCTCCTGTTTGTGCTTGAAGAGATCAACGCTGCCACCAGAAAAGTTCCAGACATTGGCGTATTTTGCCACGACGCGCAGGGTCAACTGCTCGCCGCTACCGCCGATCACAAAGGGCGGGTACGGTTTCTGCACAGGCTTCGGCTCGCAGCGCGCATCCCTGAGCTGGTAATATTTGCCATCGAAATTCGCGACAGGTTCCGTCCACAGCAATTTGATCACTTCGCACGCCTCGCCAAGCCGCCGGATGCGCTCTCCCGGCGTGTAGAGAGGAATGCCGTACATATTGCTCTCAAGCTCGTTCCAGCCCGCGCCAATGCCGAAATCCAGCCGTCCATGCGAGATCACATCGACAGTTGCACCCATGTTAGCAAGAACGGCGGGATGACGGTAGGTATTACCCGTGACCATCAGGCCCACGCGCAGGCGTTCTGTCTGTGCCGCCAGCGCCGCCAGCAGCGTCCACCCCTCCAACTGCGTACCGGTTGAATCAGGGCCAAGCGGGATAAAGTGGTCAAAATCCCAGGCATGTTCGATAACGGGAATAGTATCTGCCTCTTTCCAGACACGCAGGATGCTATCGTAGTCGGTGAACTGCTGTGCCGTTTTGATACCAAAGCTCAGTTTCATGCGTTTTCCTCTCTAAAACTGCCTGTTTTCTCAAACTTGAGAGTACAATTTCATTATCACCTTTATGGTACCACACCGGCCTCTGTGTCCGGTTTCCCGCACAATGCTGCTTCAGCGTCCGTTAATAGCATGCCGGACCTGCATAGACGGCAACGACGCTTTCCGCGAACTGCCTGGGCAGCTTCTGGCGTGTCACCCTTTTTCCCCTTGCTGCCGACCCAGCCAGTGTAGCTTGTCCGGGTTCACAACCTGATAGACTCTGCGAATAAGCCCATCCTCGATGTAGAGAAGTACGACGATGGTAGGGCGACCATCCACATATCCCACAATCGCAGGCTGGCCGTTGACCTCTTCGATGCTGCCCTGGATGCCAACTGGCAGGAAGCGGCGGCCGCCAAGCACGCCACGAGCCACCCTGTCGGCTCCATGAACGGGTTTGAGGCCGGCCCAGGCTTTGCCGCCGCTGTCTGCCGCGAAAACGACGTCTTCGGCGAGAAGATTCAGCAGGCCCTGCATGTCGCCGCCGAGGCTGGCATGCAAGAACTGGGAAGTAATGCGTTCCTGCTGCTCGCGAGAGACCTCAAAACGCGGGCGGCGCTGCGCAAGGTGCTGGTGGGCGCGGTGAAATACCTGGCGGCAATTGGCCTCGCTTTTGCCCACGATGGCCGCGATTTCGGCGTAGTCATAATCGAAGACCTCGCGCAGCAGAAAGACGGCGCGTTCCAGCGGCCCCAGATTTTCCAGCATCACCAGAAAGGCGAAGGAGAGTGACTCGGCCAGCGCCGCCGTCTCGGTCAGGTCTTGCCTCTGATCTGTCAATAGAGGCTCAGGCAACCAGGGGCCAACATAGAGTTCGCGCTGCGCCCTGGCCGAACGCAACTGGTCGATGCACAGCCGCGTCACCACCGTCGAAAGGAAGGCTTTGGGCGACTGAATCTCCTCATCATTCGCTTGCAGCCAGCGCAAAAAAGCTTCCTGCACAATATCTTCGGCATCCGTGGCGCTGCCCAGCATGCGATAGGCAATGGAAAAGAGTAAGACCCGATACTGGTTGAAGATCTGCGTCGTATTTTCTGGATTTTTCACGAGATATCAAAGCTCCAGTACATGTTTTTCTATTCTTGATCTTTATTCTAGCCCACACAATAGTTTACCAGCAAACACACCCGGCCCAGGGTACCCGCCAGGGGTGGCCTGTGGCGGCCTGAAGTTAACGCCTCTGGGGGTGGCCTGCGGCGGCCTGAAGTTAACGCCTATGAGGGGTACCCCTACTATACGCGGCATCATCGTTCGCGGCACTCGTGGCGGCACGGTAGCGGAGCGGCGTGCATAGTAGCGGTACCCCTTGCGAGTACCCTGATGGGACTACTGCACCGAGCCAACAGCCTCCTTTTTCGCCGATAAAGTTGTCTGTTTCCGAAGCAGCAGTTGCGCGACCTCGCGGGCGCTGCCCATGCTGGCGTCGGCTAAGAAGCCTTCGCCGATCCAGTCGCCTGCCAGGTAGAGGTTGGCGAGGCCAGGTACGCGCGGCCCCGGTCGACCAGCATAGCCGCCGCTGCTGGCAGTGGGAAGCGCGCCGATAGCCTCGATGCGCGGCAGGTAGACGCGCCTGACCAGAACATCGCGCCAGCCCGGCTGAACGGCATTGAGCATGTCTTCCAGTTCGCGCTCGTCCTCACGCGGGTCGGTGGGACGCGCGGGGTCAAGCTGCTTGAAAACATGGATCAACGCACCCCCTGATGGCGCTACACGCGCGTAAACCGACTGGACAGCCATGAAGCGCGGGTGTTCCATGTCTTGCACGATGGGATAGCGCGCATCGGGTAAGCGGCTCAACGCCACATCAAGGCAGGCCACCTGTGCCGGGACGAGCGAATCGACAATCTTCCGCAGCGGTTGATAGGCTCCATTGTCCAGCAGCTTTACAGCATCCTGTGGCGGCGTCGCGATAATGACGGCTGAGGCGCGTATGATGCGACCATCGCGCAGGCGCACTCCCTGTGCATACTCGCTCTGGTAGACGATGCTCTCCACGCGCGCGCCGCTCACAATGTGCGCTCCGGCCTGTTCTGCCGCGCTGCGCAACCCATCTACCAGCGTCTGCCAGCCGCCATCAATATAGAGAACGGGGTGTTTTAACAGCAGTTGCAGCTTTTTCACCAGCACCTCCGCGCTGACCAGATCGAGCGCGGTACTGTAGACAACGGTACAGGCGTAGGTTTCCAGAAACTGGCGCACTCGCGGGCGTTTGAGCGCGTGCCGCAGCCAGTCCTGAACGCTCACGTTTGCCAGTTCCTGCGACTTGAGCCGGGGCAGTGTGGCGAAAAGGCGGGCCATTTCCAGCTTGTCGCCCACATCCAGAAAGCCGGTACTCAATAACGTAGACAGGCTGGCGGGAAATGGGTAAAGTTTGCCCCGATCCAGCACGAAGACATCTCGCGCCCTACCGGAGCTATAGCTGATGCCCAGTTCCCGCAATGCGTCTTCCAACGGGCCGCCACAGTACAGCGCGTGTATGCCACGATTGAAGGAGTAACCATCAACATTCTGCGTGACTGCACGGCCTCCCACGTTCGTCGACTTCTCAAACAGTATCACGTCTACGCCAGCGCGAGCAAGGTAGCTGGCGGTAGCGAGTCCGGCCAGCCCGCCGCCGATCACGATCACATCTGTGTGCATAATTTCTGATTGCATCGCAATCTCCTTCTGTCTCTCACTATCTCCAATGGATATTTCCGCATACGAGACGAAACAGGGTTCGCGTTTGTGACACATGACAACAGAGATGGTATCGGATCGTGTTACAATAGTGGGTGATTTCTGTCAGAAAAAAGCCAGAGAAAGGACGGCATGGATAGAGGCATAACACATAGTCAACAGGGTGATGTCCGGCTGCGCGACGTGATACAAAGTGACCTCCCCATATTTTTTGAGCAGCAACTGGACGCGGACGCCAACCATATGGCAGCGTTCACATCCAGAAACCCGGCGGACAGAGATGCTTTCATGGACCACTGGGCAGGTATTCTGGACGATATGAGCATTATCATCAAGACCATCCTCTTTGATGGAGAGGTCGCCGGCAATATTGTGAGCTACGAAGACAGGGAGTTCGGGAAACGAGAAGTTGGCTACTGGATTGGCAGGCCATACTGGGGCAAGGGTATTGCCAGTCGGGCGCTTTCAGCCTTTCTGCACAGCGTCAAGACGCGCCCGCTCTATGCCCGCGTCGCTAAAGACAATGTCGCCTCCCTGCGCGTCCTCCAGAAATGCGGCTTCACGATCTGTGGCGAGGATAAAGAGTTTTCCAACGCACGCGGCGAAGAGGTCGAGGAATTTATCCTGATCCTCAACGGGAACGAACGCGAGGTAACGCGGTAACTCATGAAATTCGATAACCGACCAGCTTACCGATAGCGGGTAATCTCCGCTCTCAGTTGCTCGGTTGCACTTCTGGTGGCTTGCGCAAAATCATTGTCGGATGAGGCAAAGATGATAGTGCGGGAAGCATTGATAATCATACCCCAACCGCGACTGTCTTTTCCGGCTGTGACCGTGGCCTCGATGTCGCCGCCCTGCGCGCCAATGCCAGGAATGAGAATGGGCATGTCGCCAACGATGGCGCGCACCTGCTTTAATTCCGCCGGGTAGGGCGCGCCGACGACAAGGGCGCAGTTACCGTTGCCATTCCAGCGCGTCGCGATATGCCGTGCCACCACCTGATAGAGCGGCTCCCGCGCCTCGCCAACGAGCAGATCCTGAAATTCGCCCGCACCGGGATTGGATGTTTTTGCTAAGACGATAATACCTTTCTCTTTGCGCGCAAGAAACGGGGCCAGCGCCTCCTGACCGAGATAGGGATGGACGGTAATCGCATCCACGCCCAGCAGATCAAAAGCGGCCTCCACATACCCCACGTTGGTGCTGCCAATGTCGGCCCGCTTGGCATCCAGAATGACCGGAATCCGGGAATATGTCTCTTTGATATAACGCACCGTTCGCTGCAAGGCACGCCATCCCGCGTCTCCCTGCGCCTCGTAAAAGGCCGCGTTGGGCTTGTAGGCGCAGACCAGATCGTGCGTGGCATCAACAATGGCCCGGTTAAAGGCGAACATCGCATCCTCAACCGAGGCATTCTCCTTGAGCATCGAAGGAATGCGGTTGTAGTCAGAGTCCAGGCCAACGCAAACAAAATTACCCTGCTGCCACTGCTGTTCCAGCAGGGAGATAAAAGTAGTCGATGATTTTTCGTAAGACAATGCTATTGCTCCTCTCAACTACAACTTCTGTCGTGCCAGAAATGCTCTGCCCTTGCCAACTGTCGTGTTGATTGGCACGTGTTGCTGGCAGAAAGGGCATTCTTCCTCGGCGTAGGTTTGCAGGGTGATTGCGATGAGCGTGGAGATTGGTACGCCGCCCACGTCTTCTGGCTGCACATTGCCGCGATTGCAGAGCGCGCTGAGGCCGATCACATGCCCGCCATGTTCGCGCACCAGTTCGATCACCTGCCGCGCCGAGCCACCGGTGGTCAGCACATCCTCGACGACCAGCACGTTTTTGCCAGCAATGGCTCTGTCGTAGCCACGACCGAAAAAGAACCTTTTCGCAGGCCCATCACCATCTTTTTCCGCGTAAACCGCCAGCGTTTCGCTGAAGGCGCGCCTTACGTTCAGATAGTAGGCAACCCACTGCGAGAGTACGATGCCGCCCAGCACCGGGCCAACAACAACATCGATCTGATCGGCATCATACGGCTCCGCCATCTGCCGACACAGCATCGAGATGACGCCCGGATGCAGGTAGAGCGCGTCCTTGTTGATGTAGACGGAACTATGCCGACCAGAACTGTAGACGAAATGGCTGTCGCTGATAATGGCTCCGGCATCAGCAAACGCCTGCATAATCTCCGTATCGTTCATCTTTATAAATCTCCTTTTGGCAATGCCATGATAAACCCTTGTGGACGTGTCATGCTTCGCTGCCGCTCAGCATCTAAGGCAACCACTCGTTCAGCATGGCGAGAACAGATGCTTCGCTGCCGCTCAGCATGACACGGGCGCGAGCGTTTCCAATGGCCTGTTAGTAACAGCCAGCACCTTATTTATCTGCTTCACGATCCCAGGTCCCTCGTAGATAAAGCTGGTATAAAGTTGAATGAAACTCGCGCCTGCATCAAACATGCGTCGGGCTTCGTCAGGGCCGGAGATGCCGCCAACGCCGATGACGGGGAGCTGGCCGTCCAGCCGCTGGCAGAGAAAGCGCACTATTGCCAGCGCGCGCGCGAAGAGAGGGCAGCCGCTGAGTCCGCCAGTCTCGGCTGTGTTCGCGCGCAGGCTGTCGCGGGCAAGCGTCGTATTGGTGGCGATGATCGCACGAATATGGCAGCGCAGGCAGACTTCGATGATATCCTCTAACTGGCCTTCGGTCAGGTCGGGCGAGATTTTCACAAATACCGGTCTGGCTGTCTCTCTGCCCGTTTGCCTTGCCAGTGTCTCTGCCTCCTGAACGATGGCGCGCAAGAGCTGCTCTAGCGGTCGTTTCTCTTGCAGGTTGCGCAGGCCGGGCGTGTTGGGGGAACTGACGTTGACTGTGAAGAAATCGGCGAAGCCATACAGCCTGCGCAGCGAATAGAGATAATCTTCCACCGCCTCCTCCTGCGGCGTGATTTTTGATTTCCCTATGCTCCAACCAACCGGAATGTTCGGTTTCGGAAGACAGGCCAGTCGCTCAGCAATGGCATCGGCTCCATCGTTGGGGAAGCCCATGCGGTTTATCAGCGCGCTATCCTCTGGCAAACGAAAAATGCGCGGCCTGTCATTACCCGGCTGGCGGTAGCGCGTGACAGTACCGGCTTCCAGAAAGCCAAAACCGAGAGCGGCCAGTGCTGGCAGTGCAAGCCCATTTTTGTCGAAGCCACCCGCAAGTCCCACTGGATTGGGGAAGCGCAGACCAGAGAGCGTTCTTTCTAACGCATGCGCTTTGTAAGCGTTGGCAATCTCTAGTATGTTGAGCAAGGGCCGATAGCGAGAGGCGAATGCCAGCCCGTTCAGCACCAGATGATGGGCGATTTCAGGATCATGCGCAAATGCACGAAAGAGTACAGGGCGAACAAGCGATTTGTACAGCATGAGTCTTTTCCCTCAACTCTCCAGCAGAACAGGCCTGCCACTACCCGGTTTGAGCAGACATCTGCCTCTCTCACAGGCGAGAGAGCCGCGCAGAAAGACTTGCTCTATGCGCCCCGTGACCATCCTGCCTGCGAACGGCGTCCAGCCACATTTCGAGAGCATCTGTTCATCGGCCAGTTCATACTCCACATGCGGGTTGACCAGCACAATATCAGCATCCTTGCCGATCTCAAGCGCGCCCTTCGTTTTCAAACCAAAGATGCGAGCAGGATTCACAACGCAGCGTTTCACGATCTCGTTCAGCGTTACCATGCCCTCGCTGGCCGCCGTCAAGAGCAGCGGCAACATCGTTTGCACGCCGGGCATGCCAGAGGGGGCCTGCTCGTAAGGCTGATTTTTCTCAGCTCGCGTGTGCGGCGCGTGATCGGTCGCAATGGTATCAATTGTGTCAAAGTGCGTCCAGAGGGCGGAGCGGTCACTTTCGGAGCGCAGGGGCGGGTTGACTTTGCCAAAGTTTCCTAGCCGGTGCTGGTCATCTTCGTTTAAGAACAGATGCAAAGGCGTCACCTCACACGTCACGCGCACTCCCTTCTGCTTTGCTTCCCGTATCAGTTCAAGCTCCCGGGCCGTCGTCGTGTGAGCGATATGCAAGGCCCGGCCCGTCTTCTCGGCAATTGCCAGCGCCCGGCTTACCGCAATCTGGGCACTGAGGGCCGGACGCGCCTGGTTGTGGTCTCGCGGGTGAAGAGAGCCGAAGTATTTGAGCGATTGCTCATCCTCAGCATGAACAACAACAGGCTTATGTAGCGGGAACGTCGAAAAATGCCGGTAGAGCGGAGCAAATTCTGTCACCAGCAGCGAACCGGTAGAGGAACCCATATACAACTTCAGCGCAACAGCCGCGTCCGAGGCAGCCGCGGCCTCTTCCACGTTGCTCTCAGTCGCGCCGAGGTAAAAGCCGTAATCGACGACCGCTTTTTCGGCTGCCAGAGCAGCTTTTTCCGCCAGCCGCTCCCGGTTCACGGTCGGCGGCTGCGTATTGGGCATGTCCAGGATCGTCGTCACCCCTCCAGCAAGAGCTGCTTGCGTGCCGGTCAGGAGGTCCTCTTTGTGCGTGCCGCCGGGGTCGCGAAAATGGACGTGCGAATCGATCAAACCCGGCAGCACAAGACGCCCGCTGGCTTCAATCACCTCTTCCTCCTCCTCGGGCATCAGGTGTTCGGCAAGCGCGACGATTTTCTCGCCGGATGTACGAATATCCAGGCGCACAGCTCTCTCCGGCAGCACGACCAGCCCATGACGTATCAACATACAACACTCCAATGGACATCCATCATTGATATTCGCTCCATGATTTGATGGGCAGCGTGTTCACATCTTTCTCCATCATCGCTTTAACAAACAGCCGAGCCTGCTTGATTTTGGTGAAGAGGGGGATGTTGTAGTCAACAGCATAGCGGCGCATAGCATAGTCATCATCCACCTCTTTCTGCACAAAACGATCTACTACGTTGATGGCAAGGTCAACCTTATGCTCGCGGAAGCAGGTCAGCACACTGGGTTCCTGTTGCTCGTGGATTTTGTAGAGCAGTGTGGCCGCGATGCCATGCGCGCGCAAGAAGGCATGCGTCTTCTCAGTGGCGTAAAGCGGCAGGCCCAGCGCCGCCAGTTGCCGCGCGCTTTCCAGAAATTTCGCCTTCTTCTCTTCGCCACCCAGGCTGATGAAAACGCCCTTGCGGGGAATGCTACCGCCGGTAGCGAGAATGGCCTTGAGATAGGCTTCCTCCACATCCTCGCCGAAGCAGGCTACCTCGCCTGTCGAGGCCATCTCAACGTGCAGGATGGGGTCAGCGCCCGTCAGTCGCGCAAACGAGAATTGCGGGGCTTTGACGGCAACGAAGTTCAGTAGCGGCATAGAGACGACCGGCACCTCTCCGAAGAGCGCGTCAACAAACAGTTCGATAAAGTTGACGCCCGTGACTTTGGAGATGAAGGGGAAGGTGCGTGAGGCGCGCACGTTCGTCTCGATCACATAGACCTCGTTATCCCTGGCGAGAAACTGGATGTTGAACGGGCCGGTGATTTCCAAAGCCCGGGCGATGGCGCGTCCCACCGTCTCTAACTTGCCCATTGTCTCCGCGTTGATATCCTGCGGCGGCAGCACAATCGTCGCATCGCCTGAGTGGACACCCGCGTTTTCGATATGCTCTGAGATGACAAAGGCTTTGATCTCGCCGCGCTGCGCCACCGCGTCCAGTTCGATCTCCTTCACCTTCTCAAAAAACTTTGAGACGGTGACGGGATGCTCCGGCGAAACTGCTGCCGCCTGCTGGCAGCACTGCTCCAATTCTTCCTGCGTATAGCACACGTTCATGGCGCTGCCCGAAAGCACATAGGATGGGCGCACCAGCACCGGGTAGCCCACCCGTTCGGCAAACGCCTCCAGTTCCGCGACGGTGCTGAAAGCGTTCCATTCTGGCTGGCGAATGCCGAGCGTGTCCAGCAACCGCGAGAATTTGTGCCGGTCTTCGGCCTGATCGATATGCTCAACCGACGTTCCCAGAATGGGGATGCCGTAGCTATGCAGGGCCTTCGCCCGGTTATTGGGCGTCTGCCCGCCCACAGAGATGATCACGCCGCAGGGAGCCTCAAACTCGCAGATATCGGCGATGCGCTCGAAGGTCAATTCCTCGAAGTAGAGCCTGTCCGAGGTATCGTAGTCGGTTGAGACGGTTTCAGGGTTGCAGTTGACGACGATGGAGCGTTTCCCGTGCTTTTTCAGCGCCTCCACCGTACTCACGCTCGTCCAGTCGAACTCAACCGAGGAGCCGATTCTGTAGCAGCCAGAACCCAGAACAACAACACCCTCATTGCCGATGGGGTCTACATCGTCATGTTCCCCGTTATAGGTCATGTAGAGGTAGTTGGTGTCCGAGGGAAATTCGGCGGCCAGCGTGTCGATCTGGAAAACGGAGGGCAGCACGCCCAGTTTCTTACGCAAAGCGCGAATTTCCAGTTCCGACCTGCCCGTCAGTTCTCCGATGCGCTTATCCGAGACGCCCAACTGTTTGAGCCGCAAAAGCTGGTCGGCGGCAAGGCTCTGCGTCTCTTGAAGGCGCTGCTCCACATCTACGATGTGCTTGATGCGCTGCAAAAACCAGGCGTCGATGCCGGTAATTTCAACGATTTCTTCGACAGAAAAGTCGTTGCGCAGCGCCAGCGCCAGAGCAAACATGCGTCTGGGCGTGGGCCGGTAGAGGTATTGTTCCAGCACTTCGTCTATGGTCTCGCTGTCGGCAAAGGCTTTTTCAGAGGTCGCGCCCTCAAAGCCCTGATCGAGCATGCGAATGGCTTTTTGATAGGCCTCCTCGAAGGTGCGGCCAATGCCCATGACCTCGCCCACCGACTTCATGCCCGTGCCAATTGTTTCATCCACGCCCTTGAATTTCGCAAGGTCCCAGCGCGGTATCTTGACCACCACGTAGTCCAGGCTTGGCTCAAAACAGGCCCGCGTGACGCCCGTGACCGCGTTGGTCAGTTCGGTCAGACTGTAACCAAGCGCGAGGCGGGCGGCGACGTAGGCCAGTGGATAGCCCGTCGCTTTGCTGGCAAGCGCCGAACTGCGCGAGAGGCGCGCATTGACCTCGATGACGAAGTAGGCTCCTGTGCGCGGGTCAAGTGCGAACTGGACATTGCATTCACCAACGATGCCCAGGCTGCGCACAATGGTGATGGCGGCGCTGCGCAGCGTGTGATATTCGTCGTTGGTGAGCGTCTGGCTGGGGGCGATGACGATGGATTCGCCGGTATGAATGCCCAGCGGATCCATGTTCTCCATGTTGCAGACGGTGATGCAGTTATCGTAGGCATCGCGCACCACCTCGTACTCAACCTCTTTATAGTGGTGCAGGTATTGCTCGATCAACACCTGTGGCGCGAAGGCCAGCGCGCCGCTCACGATGCGTTCCAGGTCTTGCACATCCTGCGCGATGCCCGAACCCTGGCCGCCGAGCGCGAAACCGGCGCGCACCATCACCGGAAAGCCGATCTCTTTGCCAATTTCGATGGCCTCGGCCAGCGTCTCGGCGCTCCGGCTGCGCGGCGTGGGAATATCCAGTTCGTGCAGGTGCTGCGCGAAGGCCTGCCGGTCTTCGGTGAGCATGATGGCCGTGATAGGCGTGCCAAGGATACGCACTCCATATCTCTCTAAAACGCCCGCACGGAACAGCTCAATGCCGCAGTTGAGCGCCGTCTGCCCGCCAAACGAGAGCAGAATGCCATCGGGTCGCTCCTTCTCGATGATCTTCTCCACGAAGAAGGGCGTCACCGGCAGGAAGTACACCCCGTCGGTCAGCAGCTTCGAAGTCTGAATGGTCGCGATATTGGGGTTGACGAGAACGGTGCGGATGCCTTCTTCGCGCAGTGCCTTGAGCGCCTGGGAACCGGAATAATCGAACTCGCCCGACTGCCCGATCTTGAGCGCGCCCGCACCCAGCACCAGCACTTTCCGCACTTTACAGGGCGTGTTCACTGTAGTTCACCTTTTCCAGAAAGTAATCGAAGATCCATGCCGTATCCATCGGCCCTGGCGTCGCCTCCGGATGAAACTGTACCGAGAGGAAGGGCAGTTCTCTATGCCGCATTCCCTCGTTGCTGCCGTCGTTGGCGTTGACAAACCAGGGTGTGAAATCCGGCGGCAGCGTGCCGACTGCGTAACCGTGATTCTGTGTGGTGATATAGCAGCGGCGCGTTGCCTGTCCCTGCTCATACAGCAGACAGGGCTGGTTCTGGCTTCTATGCCCGAATTTCAATTTATATGTATCCCCGCCCGCCGCCAGCGCCAGCAATTGATGGCCCAGGCAGATACCAAGCGCGGGTATCCTGCGCTCCAATGCCTTGCGAATGGTGCAAATGGTCTTCCCTACCATCTTCGGATTGCCCGGCCCGTTAGAGATGACGATGCCATCGAAGGCGAGGCCGCTCGCGAAGAGGTCGTAATTCCAGGGCAGCGTAATCACGCGCACGTTTCTCGCCAGCAGGCTGCGCGCAATGTTGCGCTTGGCCCCGCAGTCGATGAGAGCGATGGTGAGATCGCCGCTGCCCTGCTCCTGTACCTCGCTCGTGGAGACCTGCGCTACCAGGTTGCCGCCGTTGGGGTCGTAGAAGGGAATATCGTCATCGAAAATGATCTTGCCGAGCAGCGTGCCATGCTGGCGGATATGCCGCGTGAGCAGGCGCGTGTCCTTGATCTCCAGCGCGGGGATACGCTCACGCCGCAGCCACGTTCCCAGGTTCATCGTACTCTGAAAGTGCGAGGGCTGCGCAATGTAGTTGGAAACGATCAGCCCGGCAACATGGATGCGGTCGCTTTCCCACAGAGCGCCCTCAGGCACTCCATAGTTGCCGACGATGGGATAGGTCATAGTCAGTATCTGGCCGCTGAATGATGCATCGGTCAGCGCCTCTGGATAGCCGACCATGCCGGTGCTGAAGACCACTTCACCGGCGGTTTCTCCTACGTAGCCGAACGAGGTTCCCTCAAATTCGGTGCCATCTTCCAGCACCAGCACGCCGCGCCTGGGAGCGTTCCCTATCTCGACATTCTGTAATTGCTGTTCAACACGGGTCTCAATAAGCAGATCATGCTCTACAATGTTTTTGTGCATTCTTGTCCTTATCCTCTCAGGGTTCGACTTTGCCAAGTAACAGGGCCAGCAGCGCCATGCGCGTGTAGAGGCCGTTTCTGATCTGCGATCTCAAATAGACCGCTCGCTCATCCCGGTCAACCGCCGGGTCGATGGTGCCAACTCTGGGTAGCGGGTCCATCAAGATCATGTCTTTGCTCGCGTACTCTGCCAGCAGTTGCGGCGTCACTACAAACTTATCTCTCACCACATCTTCGTACTCTTCGAGCGAGGCAAAACGCTCTTTCTGGATGCGCGTCCAGTACCAGAAGTTGCAGTCGCCCGGAATATCGCGCTCGCTCGTGATCTCATAGAGCTGTAAGCCGCGTCTTGTCCAGTAGAGGTAATCTTCCTGCGAGAGCCGCAACTGGCGCGGGGAGAGCAGGTAGACGATATTATTCTCAAAAAGCGAGAGACCGCGCAGCAGCGAGTGGATGGTACGGCTATTGAGCGGGTCGCCCGCCAGCAGGCACGTCAGGTCATGCAGCCGCCCAAATTTTTCATAAAGCGTATAGAGATCGAGCAGCGTCTGCGTAGGATGTTCGTTATTGCCATCACCCGCGTTAATCACGGGAACGAACTCTGCGGCCTCTGCTGCCAGTCTGGCCGAACCGGCGATGCGATGGCGCAGCACAATGGCATTGGAATATGCCTCAAACGTGCGAATGGTATCCTCGAATGTTTCCCCTTTTGAGACAGAGGAGACGGTTTCCGGGTTCTGCACCTCAATCGTCTGCCCGCCAAGCCTTTTCACCGCCGCCGCGAACGAACTGAACGTGCGACTGGATGGCTCAAAGAAGAGCAGCGAAACAAGCTGGCCCGCCAGCAGATAGGATGGCTCGTTGTTAGCGGCGATACGCTTCATCTCATCGGTCAGCGTGAAGAGGAGACGCAGGTCTTCAGCAGAAAACTGATCAAACGAGACGATATCTTTCCCTCTGAACCTGCCATGAATAGCCTCAATTTCATGACTGATTACATCAAACTGATGCTGATTGTGCGTCGTAATTTGCAACATACAAACCTCCAACTCTAAAACTACTGCTTACGTCCCTTATTTGCTCACTCAGCGACAACCCTGCCCCTGGCATAAGGACGATACGTTGACAGGTCATCCGTTGCTTCCTCGCTACCTCAACAGGAAAAGAAGATTCCGCTGAGTCCTGAAACGAAGCCAGAGCCTGAAGACAACGGGTAATATCCTTATTCAAAGTGCCACTTGCCCGTAAAAGAGGGCAAAAAAAATTCCTCACCCCTGAATCAATGGGGGAGGAAGAATCGTTCTTCGGGGAAAAGGGACACCCGGCCCACCAATGGGATGGAACAGGTGGCGCATCCGCCACTGCGAACAATCTCTTTCCTGATGCCGAAGAGCCATGAAAGCCACGCGAATTACACCTTTTCCACTACATGGAACCGCTATAAACAGTTCTCAAATTGCTAGAAGTATACCCGCAGATTGTCCAAAAGTCAAGAGCTGTGGAAATGTCGTTTTTACATGTATTAACCGCAAATCCACACAACTTTCAAATCAGCACCATTGCGTCCTTTTTGAGAGATTCGCGTCTATACAAGAGCAATTGATAATTGCGCAAGACAACGTTACCGATGATAAGATGGGGGAGAGAGGCCCATAGCCATCAGGAAAGGACGAAACAGATGACACAAATTCCGCAAGATGATGAGCAGTTGCGCGAGGCCGTGCGTGAGCGATACGGAAAGGCGGCATTGCAGGTTCTGAGCGGCAATCAGACAGTGGCCAGCTCTTGCTGTGGCCCTACCTGTTGCAGCACAGATACGAGGAGCAGCGGCTGTTGTACCACAGTATCGAGTGATGCGATTACCGGTAATTTGTATAGCAGTGAAGAACTGGGAACATTGCCCATGGCGGCAGCACTGGCCTCGCTGGGCTGCGGCAATCCTACCGCGCTGGCAGAACTGAAGCCGGGCGAGCGCGTGCTTGACCTGGGCAGCGGGGGCGGCATAGATGTGTTGCTCTCGGCGAAGCGCGTGGGGCCAACCGGCTTTGCCTATGGGCTGGATATGACCGATGCCATGCTGGCACTGGCGGAGGGCAACCGCGCTGAGGCGGGAGTGGAAAATGTGCGCTTCTTGAAAGGCATGATCGAGGCCATTCCTCTGCCTGATGAAGAGGTGGATGTCGTCATTTCCAACTGCGTCATCAACCTCTCTGCCGATAAACGGCAGGTATTGCGCGAAGCTCACCGTGTTCTCGTACCTGGCGGGCGTTTCGCCGTCTCGGATATCGTCATTCAGGGCCGGTTGCCAGAGCCGATCCAGCGCGATCTTGAGGCATGGGCGGGCTGCATCGCCGGGGCGCTTGAAGAGCAGATTTACCGGCAATTGCTGGCCGAAGCTGGTTTCGTAGATATCGAAATCGAGGTGACGCGCCGCTACTCCGTGCAGGACGTTGCCGATAGCGGAGCCAGCGCCTCGGTTGCCGCGCTCTCCGAAGCCGAACGCTCCGACCTGGATGGGAAGTTCGTCAGCGCCTTCATCCGCGCTCGCAAGCCCAGAGAAAAATAAGAAGGAATAAATCGGCATGAAACGACGTATACTGTTCATCTGTACACACAATTCTGCACGCTCGCAAATGGCGGAAGGGCTGCTACGAACGCTCGGAAACGACCAGTTTGAGGTGTACAGCGCGGGAACCGAAGCCACCTTTGTGCGTCCGCTTGCCATTCAGGTGATGGCGGAAATTGGCATCGACATCTCGCAACAGCAATCCAAGACGCTTGATCGCTACCTGGATGAGCCGTTTGACGAGGTGATTACGGTCTGCGATACGGCGGCTGAGACCTGCCCCTTCTTTCCGGGCGCGGCCCATCGCCGCCACTGGTCGTTTGCAGACCCATCAAAGGCGACAGGCAGCGAGGAAGAGCAACTCGCCTTCTATCGGCGCGTGCGCGACGAGATTCGCGCTAGAATCGAACAGGAACTGCTGAGGAAACCTGCTTGAACCGCCGGACCAGGGCGCAGGCAAGCTGCGCCCTGACCTACTAGCACAGATGCATCGCTTCACTCTGCATAACATAGCCAGTTACTGTATACTGACCATCGTTATATCGAAGATCAGGGTAGCGTTGCCGGGGATGGTGGGCGGCTGACCGCTGACACCGTAGGCCAGGCTGGGGGGAATGATCAGGCGACGCTCGCCGCCGACTTTCATCCCGACCAGGCCCACTTCCCAACCTGGAATGACCTGCCCCTGCCCGATCGTGACCTGATAGGGCTGGCCTCCATGATCGTAGGAGCTATCGAATTTCTTATGGTTGCTGGCCAGCCAGCCGATATACTGGACCGAGACGGTACTGCCATTTTTCGCGGCGGGTCCAGTACCAACTTTAATATCGATATACTTCAGACCATCGGGCAATGTCACCGTTTTGCCGCTCACGGGTGGGGGGGTGGCTTCGGCTTGCGCGGTCGCGGTGGCCTCCACATGCGCGGTCGCGGTGGCCTGCGCTCTCGCGGTCGCGGTAGCGTGGGCCTGGGCTGTTTGTTTCGCCGCTGCCTGCTGCGCTAAAATACGCTGGTATTGCCAGAAAGATAAGCTCGCGAGGACGATGACAACCGCCGCGACGATGATGCTGGTCCAGATAAGCCGACGGCGGCGGCGACGCTGCTGACGTAAGATGCGCTCTTGCTGGCGCTGCCCCGGTCGGCGCGATTTCTGTAGCGTTCCCTGCCCTTTTTGTGTTGTACTCCCTTTCACAGTCTGCGTCATTGATACACGCTCTCCTTTTCTATGCATATGCAAGATGAATATGGCAGAAATTTTATCAAGCAGAGAGTACCATTACTGGTCGGCTATGACAAGAGGTTTTGGGACTGCCTTCACAGGTTTTGCTGAGTATTACAGTCCTGACAGAGTGCTTGCCGAATAATTCCAACAAATTTTTGCATAAACTCGACATGAAGAGAATAGCTGTGTTACAATATCCTGCACAATACACTATCGTTTCAGGTTTTCTGAAAGCGAGAACTGCCATCTCCGTAATACCAGAGCCTTATGAACACACAGACAGACGCGGAAAAGGCTTGCAAATGTCCTCCGGGCTACAGAAGGAGCAATCAATGCCATCACAGGGATATGTACGCTACCCAACTATTCACCATAATCACATTGTTTTTGTTGCGGAAGACGACCTCTGGGAAGTTTCGAGCGAAGGCGGGCGAGCGGAACGGCTGACCGCTGTTGTCGGAGAGGTGAGCCATCCCGCATTTTCGCCCGACGGGCAGCTTCTGGCCTTTGTGGGCCGCGAGGAAGGCCCGGGTGAGGTATACGTCATGCCGGCGAGCGGGGGTGAGGCGCAGCGCCTGACCTTCCAGGCCTCTCTCTGCCGCGTGCTGGGCTGGTCTCGCGAGGGGGACGCCATCCTCTACGCCAGCAGCTATGGACAGGCGAATCGGGGGGCGCAGGTGATTTACGCCATCAGCCCCAGGGGTGGGCAACCGCGCCAGTTGCCGGTGGGCATCGCCAATGCCATCTCCTATGGGCCGCGCGGCGGCGTGGTGCTGGGACGCAACATCAACGAACCGGCGCGCTGGAAACGCTATCGCGGCGGCACGGTCGGCCATCTCTGGTGCGACGCGGACGAGAGCGGCATCTTCCAGCGCCTGCTCAACCTCAAAGGCAACATTGCCAGCCCCTGCTGGGTGGGGGAGCGCATCTACTTCATCTCCGACCACGAGGGCGTGGGCAATGTCTATTCCTGCACGCCACAGGGAGAGGACGTACAGCGCCACACGAACCAGCAGGATTTCTACGCCCGCAACCTGTCCACCGACGGCTCGCGGCTGGTTTACCATGCCGGCGGCGACCTCTTCCTGTTCGACCCTGAGACCGGCATTGTCAGCAAAGTAGCTGTAACCTTGCCCAGCGTGCGCACGCAGCGCAACCGTAAATTCGTTTCGGCCTCCGCCTATCTCGATACCTACGCCTTGCACCCACAGGGATACGCCGTTGCGTTGACGACACGCGGCAAAGCTTTCAGTATGGCGAACTGGGAAGGGGCGGTCATCCAGCACGGCGAGCCGGACGGGGTGCGCTATCGCTTCCTGGAATGGCTCAACGACGGCCAGCGCCTGGTAGCCATCACCGATGCGCCGGGCCGCGAGGCGCTCATCGTCTTCGATCCTGAAAGCGCCGACGAGCCAAAAATCTACGAGGAGATCGAATTTGGACGCGCCACCAACCTGGTAGTTTCGCCCGCAGCAGACATGGTCGCCATTACCAATCATCGCTGCGAACTGATCGCCGTCGACCTGGAAAGCGGCGCATTGCGCGTGCTGGATCGCAGCGAGTATGGGCGCATTACCGGGGCCACGTGGTCACCGGACGGGAAATGGCTGGCCTACAGCTTCGCACAAACCAGCCAGAAACGAGCCATCAAGCTTTGCAACGTGGAAAGCGAGGAAACACATTTCGCGACCGAGCCGGTACTGAGGGATTTCTGCCCATCTTTCGATCCCGAAGGCAAGTACCTGTACTTCCTGGGCGCGCGTGTCTTCAACCCGGTTTACGATAATCTGCACTTTGATCTCAGCTTCCCGCGCGGTGTGAAACCCTACGCTATCATGCTGCGCAAAGACCTGCGATCCCCCTTCATTCCAGAGCCAAAAGCTCCCGACGACCGGGAGAAGGAGAAAGAGAAACTTAGAAGGCTAAAAAAGGAGGAACCAAAGGGGCAGGCCGAAGAGGAGGCGGAAGAATCCTCCGGCGATGAAGAGAGCAGGATAGAGGAAGAGGGGGCGGCAGAGCCGGAAAAGGCCCCGGAAGCGGAGGAAACAGAGGGAATGCGCATCGACCTCGATGGTATCGCCTCGCGAGTATTGCCCTTCCCGGTGTCAGAAGCCCGCTACCGGGCAGTGCGTGGCATTAAAGGGAAGGTTCTCTTCCTGATGTTTCCCATCGAGGGAACACTTCATCAGCCAGTTGACAACAACGATCACGAGCCGAAAGGCCACATCGACTGCTACGATTTTGAGAAGCAAAAGAGCGAATGGCTGGTCAGCGGCGTAAGTAGCTTTGCCCTTTCGCGCGACGCAAAGACGATGATCTACCGGGCCCTCCACCGACTGCGTGTGGTCAAGGCAGGCGAAAAGCCAAAGGGCGATCACGACGACAGCCCGAGCCGCGAAAACGGCTGGATCGATCTGGGGCGCGTGAAGGTCTCGGTGCAGCCAGCCGCCGAGTGGAAGCAGATGTTTGCCGAGGCCTGGCGCTTGCAGCGCGAGCAGTTCTGGACGGAGGATATGTCCGGCATCGACTGGCAAGCCATTTACGACCAGTACGCCCCGCTCGTTGAGCGCGTCACCTCCCGATCGGAGCTATCCGACCTCTTCTGGGAGTTGCAAGGCGAACTCGGCACCTCCCACGCCTACGAGGGTGGTGGTGAATATCGCCAGCGCCCACACTACTCGCAGGGCTTCCTGGGCGTGGATTGGAGCTATGACACGGAAAAGAATCGCTACCGCATCGCCCGTATCATACGAGGCGACCCATCCAACAGCGAGGAAACTTCGCCGCTGACCCTGCCAGGGCTGAACGTGGCCGAGGGAGACGCGGTACTCGCCATCAACGGGCAGCGCCTGGGGCCAAAACGCAGCCCGCAGGAACTGCTGGTCAATCAGGCCGACAACGATGTGCAGTTGACCATCGAATCGGCGGAAAGTGGCAAGGTGTATACCATTTCGGTCAAGGCGCTTTCCGAGGAACGCTCCGCGCGTTACCGCGAGTGGGTCGAGACCAACCGGCGCTATGTTCACGAGCGGTCTGATGGCAAGGTGGGCTACATCCACATCCCTGATATGGGCGGCAACGGCTACGCCGAGTTCCATCGCAACTACCTGGCTGAGTACGACTACCCTGCCCTGCTCGTCGACGTCCGTTATAACGGCGGCGGCCATGTCTCACCGTTGCTGCTGGAGAAGCTGGCGCGCAAACGTATCGGCTACGACTTCCCACGTTGGGGCAAACCCGTTCCCTACCCCGAAGAATCGCCGCGCGGGCCAATGGTCGCCCTCACCAACGAGCAGGCCGGTTCCGACGGCGACATCTTCAGTCACAGCTTCAAGCTGATGGGGCTGGGGCCATTGATCGGCATGCGCACATGGGGCGGCGTCATCGGCATCTCACCCAGCCACTTCCTCGTCGATGGTACGCGCACCACGCAGCCGGAATATGCCTTCTGGTTCAAAGATGTCGGCTGGAACGTCGAAAACTACGGCACCGACCCCGATATCGAGGTCGACATCGCCCCGCAAGACTACGTCAACAACAAAGACCCGCAACTGGATCGCGCCCTCGCCGAGGCCATGCGCCTCCTCGAAGAGCGCCCCGGCCTCGAACCCAACCCGGAAGAGCGCCCGAAGAAGGCGCGCATGTTGCCAATTCCATAACTAGAAGCGGTTGTTTGCCGTCGAACTGCGCGCGCGCAGTTCGACGGCAAACAACCGCTTCTGCACACTTTCTCAGCGTTTCGTGACCTCCGCGTGATATTCTCCTCTCCTTTTGTGATGCTGGCGTGACTTGAAGGCGCTATGATTAGAGCGTGAGGTGGACAGGGAGGCGATGGAGTGAGGAGAGAGAAAGGAGCAAACGCCAGTAAATGACAGTTGCAAACTTCGCGGGCTGTGGCGCGTGGGTAGGACAGGGACATTTATTACGAGACAGGCAGGTGGGAGCTTAACCAGATCAGGTTAGCCACTGCGTACAGTAAGATCAATCATATGACATCCCGTGTTCCGGTAGCGCCACAGCCCGCATCCTCTTCATAAAAAGTCGTAGATGAGTGAAAAAAGCCCTGAGCTATTGCCGACTCAGGGCTTTCTATGTATAGTATGTGGCAGAAGACTACAGCGCGGTTCGTAAGGATTGAGCTGCAGGGCGACCAGCAGGCTCGCCCCTGCCTCTCCAGGTAGCTCCATGTCTGTGAACGCGCTGCAAACGAAGGATCAAGAGATAAGCAGGGGTAATGATCCCCTGAGAAAGGACTTTGAGATGGCCTCGAAAAAAGGGGGGAGAAAGAGGGATCGCAAGGCGACCTCTGCCCTCAGGACTATCATATGGACGACACTGCTTGTGTCCCTGGTGATAGCAGCTCTCAGAGATCAGTTGCGCCTGCCTGCTGAAGAACGAACATGGCATGGCAAGATAGCGGGAAAGATTCCCTATGACTTTCGCTTCCCAACACTTGAACGTCTGCGCGCCGCGTTCTGGAATAAGAATACGCCAGAGGTACTGGTACCACAGGCATTCGGGATCGGTTGGACTGTCAACCTGTATCCCATCCTCCACCCCGAAGACGTTCAAAAACTTTCATAGTCGCTGATGAACAATCGGGGGGTGCAGCGTACCAGCATGACACGTTCGCCGACAGGTTGTAATAGCAAACGCCGTAAAAACGGCTCTGTGACACGCCGACAATGATCTGTCATGGCATGATATAGTTGCACCATCGCGCTCCGCAATAAAAGCGTTCGTCAGCCGCATCTCTGGCTTAGCGCAACACATCCGAGTTGCTTTCTCACAATATGTGATAGACTTTTCATAAGAACTCGTTAGCGAGAGGATGTTTTGCGCTATGGCACAACCAGAGATTCACATTGCAGGATCGGCCCCCTCACAGTTAGAGCTACCTGCACCGCTTGACAGGCCAGACAGAGCGGAACGTTATCTGCGACGCGCGGCGGCATGGGTGATGCTCTTTTGCCTGTTGCAGGGGCAACTGGGGGCGATCTGGGATAGAGAATGGCATTTCTTCGTTGGCCGCGACTGGTTCTGGACGCCGCCGCACACGCTGATCTACTCCTGCGTCTCCGGGGCCGGGCTGGTCGCGCTGGCCGTCGTGCTGGCGGATACAATCCGCTACTACAGAGGCGCGCCAGGCGTTAATGATAGTTCGACAGTGCCGGTGTTCAGGATATTTCACGCGCCGCTGGGCTTCGTCATCGCCGGTTTCGGCGCGCTGGTCACGCTGGCGGCGGCCCCGCTCGATAACTACTGGCACAATCTCTACGGCATCGACATTGCCCTGTGGGCGCCCTTCCACATGATGGGCGTCACGGGCGGCGCCATCGGCATTATCGGCATGATCTACGTCTTCGCGTCCGAAGCCGCCATTCAACGCGAGTCCGGTTATCCCTATCGCCGCCTGCTGGGCTTGAGCCTGCTCGAATGGGGCGCGCTGTTCGTCATCGCGGGCATGATAAACTTCACCTTCATCGGCTTCTTACAGTTTCCCATTGCCACCTTCGGCCTGCTGCGCATCCCCACCTACGCGCTGCCACTGGCGTTGTGCGGCGCGTTCACCCTGATCGGCGCCGTGCGCTTCACCGGCATTCCTGGCACAGCCACACTTATCATCCCCTTGCTGCTCATCCACACGGTCTTAGAAGAACTTTTTGTTCCCTGGGCCATTCGCACGGCCGTCTCCCTGCAAGACTTGCAGTATCGCGTTGCCGCAGTCCCATATTTCAACACGACCGATGCCCTCTTACCCGTGATTTTTCTCGTCTCCGCGATGATCGTCGATGCAGTGGCCCTCTGGCGCCTCCGGCACGGGCAGAAACTGAATGGTACCACACGTGGAGTCTGGTTACTCGGCATCATCATCACCATACCGCAACTGACCATTGCCTCGTGCCTGCTCAAAGGTTCCCTGAACTTACCTGCCGTCTTTCTGGATCAACCCGATGTCTCCATCCCTGCGGACCTGAAATTGCAGGCCGCGCTGATCGCGGTGCCGGTCATTCTCGCCTTTGGAGTGATGGGGGCGCTGGCGGGAGCCAACTTCGGCGATGTCTGGCGCTGGAACAAAAGCTGAGCAAACTTTGCATGGGAAGGAAAGATCTTTATGTATGGGAAGAGCGTACTGCTCATAGCATGGTGTCTCGCGCTGACCTTGATAGCTTTTTGTATGTTGCCAGCAGTGGCACGGGCCAGTAGTGGGCCAGCGCATACTGAAACGCTGATGGCCGGCCCCTATCTCATCGATGTCAACCTCTACCAGTACCCGCCGCAGACAGATCAATCGGACGAGGTGACAGTCGTGCCTCAGCAGAGCAACCTGCATCTTTCCGGCCTCATTCTTATGGAACCGGGTCTGGGAACCGATGCGGTAGAATTACGCTCACCACTCTCGCCGTCGGGGCAATCTGGCACGCTGGTCGGCAGTATCCGCATGCCAGTACGGGGCGCGTGGAATATTGTCATCCAGCTCAACGGCACGCGGGGAGCCGGGCAGGCCAGCTTCCCCATCGTCGTGGCCGCGCCGGGCGCGATCCCCATCTGGCTCGGCTGGCTCATCGCCCTCACCCCCCTGCTCGGCATCGCCTGGCTGGTCTGGCACCAGCGCCGCTACCGCAAAAAGCTGCTGGCGCGAGTAGCGAATCCTCAAGCATGATGAGGCAAGGAGCCTCTGAATGAAGTTGCCTGCATCTTATTTGATGTTGTCCCTGACAGTCAGTGCGGCGTGTCTGGCGCCGGCAACATCTGGAATTTGATAGGTAGAGCTGTCCAATAAAAGTAATGCGTCAATTACTCTCGCCAGTTTCAGACGTTCTTCAAAGCCTTTACTGTGAACGAGTGATTGACCGTAGGTGGAGGCTAACCAGTCTATTGAGCATTCATAGTTGTCCCAATAATTCCAGCGGACTAAATCTCGTACTGGATCACCACTCTGAACGGCCCCCCAGTCAATAACACCGGTAATTCTATCATCGTTATCAACAAAGATATGGTCTGGCGTCAGATCGTAATGCAATAAAACAGGTTGACGGACTGCAAATGATTCAAGATAACGCAATCCCTGCCACACTTCTTCAAATCGAGGAACTCCAAGAGAGTTGAACTGAGCGAGGGCTTTGTCTAACTTCTCCCAGTCTTGTTGAAGGGCAAGCATCCGCTTTTCAAAAGACTCATATGTCCCGTGATTTGGTCTGGTTATTCTTCCCCACCCAAATGTCGGCACTGAATGAATAGCTGCAAGGAGTTCGCCGGCCTGCTCAGTAAGCCTTTCAGATCGAGCGCATCCAAACTTCCCTTGTGCCAGCAGGCTGTCCATCGGTTCGCCTGTCAATTTCTCTTGAACCTGGTAATAGATCACTTCATTCCTATCAACCACCGAACCCTGTGTCACAATAGCAGCAACAGGAACCCCGCGGCGGCTCACTTCCTGCATTGCCCATCGTTCAATGGCAAATATATCGTAGTCAAATCCTTTCGCAATCCGCAGGACAAATGATCCATCCTTGAGGTCTATGAAATAAACTTCGTTAGACTGTCCCTTGTTGATACGAGTAACCTGCTCGATGTTAGTACCCAGTGCTTTTTGCACAATCTCGTTCAGGGTATTTGTATTCGTGGTATGAGTGCGCTGAAACTGTTCCTGTTGATTATTCATAAGATATCACTCTTTCAGGTTCGCATGCATGGTGGCGGAACACCCGGCTTTCTCTCACGCATCAGACAGTACCCAGAACAGAAAGTGAGCATCATCCTGCTCTTTAACTCCGACCACATCAATGCAGAGGCGATATTCAAAGTGGTTGAACCACTTATCGTTGGGTGAGTCTATCCGTCATTACCGTTTCCAAACCTGCTTTCCCTCAACCCACACCCGCGCAATCACCTCTGAGGACGCGCCGAAGAACAGCACACCGAGCAAATCTTCCTCTGTCCAGCCCGCGAGCGAGGGGGAGTTGAGGTCGAGGGCGACGAAATCGGCCAGTTTGCCGGGGGAGATTATGCCTGTGTCGACGTTGAGGGCGGCCGCTCCGTGCTGCGTGCCGTAGTTGAGCAGGAGGGGGCCGGGCGAGCCGAGTTCGTCGGAGATGAGGACGCGGCGGCGCTGGTAACGCATGCGGGCGGTATATTCGGCCCAGCGCAGTTCTTCGATGGGGTCGAGGCGCGTGTTGCTGTCGGCCCCGATGGCTAAGGGGATGTTTCTGGCGACGAGTTCGGCGTAGGGGGCGATGCCGTCGCCGAGATCGCCTTCGGTGGTGGGACAGACGCAGACGGTGCAGCCGTGTTGCGCGAGCAGGGCAAGCTCGTGTTCGTTGGCGTGTGTGGCATGGACGATGGTCGTGCGAGAACTCAGCGCGCCAAAGCGTTCGAGCAGTTCGATGGGACGCAAACCGGTGGCGGCAAGACATTGCTCGATCTCGGCCACCTGCTCATCGGCATGAATGTGCAGGGGCAGGTCGTGGGCGCGACTGTAATCGGCAATGGCACGCAACCAGCTTTCTGGTACGGCGCGCACGGAATGCGGCGCGAGGCCGATGGGAATGCCTTGCTGGCGTAAACCATCGACACGAGCCAGGTAGGCCTCGACCGAGGCGTCACAGAAACGGCGCTGGCCCTCCTCCGGCGGCTGCCCGAAGCCCGCCTGTGCATAGGCCGTCATGAGCAGAACAACGCGGATACCGGTGTCATACCCGGCTTGCAGCACAGCCTCAGACATGGCATTGGGTTCGGCATAGGGCTGGCCGCCGGGCCGGTGATGCACGTAGTGGAATTCCCCAACCGTCGTGTAACCTGACACCAGCATCTCGCGGTAAGTACGCAGAGCCAACTCGTAGAGGCTGTCAGGGGTCAGCCGCTGCGCTTCGGCATACATAGCGCGCCGCCACGTCCAGAATGTGTCCTGCCGCGAGAGCGCACGATGCGTATGCCCGCGCAACGCTCGCTGGAACACGTGACTATGGGTGTTCACAAAGCCGGGCAGGAGCGCCACACCGGGCAACGATTCAACAACTGTATCGACAGGCGCACGGAATTGATCTACAGGCGTGAGGGCAGCAATGCGGCCATCATCGTTGATGGAGATGACCATGTTGGTCTGCAAGCCTGTGGGAGTGTAAATATATTCAGGTGCGAGATAGTGCATAATATGTTCCTCAAGTATGTTATGGTTATAGTATATCTTACAACAAACCGGGGTCGCCAATGAGGTGGAATGCCGCCCAGAAGTAGGGGTGGACGCGATAGGGGCGGACGGAGGTGCGAGCGCGGGCGAGGAAGGCGCGCTGGGCGCTGGCAAGGGCGGCGGCTTTACTGTAACCGCTGAGCAGAGCCTGGTAGAACATGGCCATCTGTTCGGCGCTGCTGGCATCGTCGACTTTCCAGAGCGTGGACAGCAGGGAGGCAGCACCAGCGTAGAGGAAGCCGCGCCCAAGCCCGATGACTTCATCCACACCGCCGATGACCGCGCGGCCCGTCTCGCAGGCGCTGAGCGTGACGAGGGAGCAGTTGGAAAGATCGAGGTTGAAGACATCGATAGTGTCAAGCTGCCCGTCGGCCAGTCGGATATAGGAGAAGTTGGGCGCGTCGAGGCGGAAGAGGCCGTGAGCGGCGATATGCAGGATGGAACTGTGCGGCGCTGCCTGCCAGAGCAGATCGGTCGTCGCGGCCTCATTCAAGGCGCAGCGCGCCCCAAGCTGATCGGCGACGGCCTGCGCCTCCTGCACAGCGTAGGGCAGGCGACCGCCGTCAGAGAGGCCAAGCACGAGTGAGGCGGATGGGGAGACGCCGAGAAATTTGATGCGCTGCCCACGCTGGCGGCAGATATCCAGCAGCGCGGCGGCGGGCAGGTAGGAAATGTAGAGCCGTTCGATGACGAACTGCACGCCGTCGAAGAGGCAGTGGAAGGGCAGATAGTGCAGCATGCCATACGGCACGATAATCAAGTGTTCGCAGCCGTTAAGGGCAGCAGAGACCGGCGCGAGCAGTAGATCATAGAGCCGCTGAAGCAGGCCAAGACTGTTTTCCTGCAAACCGGCGAAAGCCGACATGCGATCATCTGAGCCTGCGGCCTGCGAGGCGAGATCGAGATTGACACGCCAGAGCGAAAGCAGGCGCTCCAGCCTGGACACCGCTCCCTCGACGACCTGCACCTCAACGCCGTCGCGGCTCAACTGGAAGATGTAGAGGTCATGGCCGCAGAGGTAGTATTCGAGAACCAGCGTTGTGCGATCAAGCTTTGGCCAGATGGAAGTCACGATGCGGTCGGACCAGCGCGGCTGCTGGCGCGCTACCAGATCACCGGCCAGGCGCAGTTGCATCTTTTCCAGCAATTGTTCGATGTCGCGTTCGCGTTTCTGCATCTCCTGCCGCGCCTGCATCGGGTCAACACCGTGTATGCGGATAAAGGCCGTATCGCTCAGGTTGACCTCGTTTTCGGTTTCGTAGACTACTGAGCTGTACCATGCCTGTTCTTCGCGCAGCTTTGCCAGTTCGTCGAGAATAGCCTCGCCCGCCAGGTCACCGGCGCGCAGGCGAATATCGATGTTGTTGCGCAGGTAATCGCCCAGCACGCGCGACTTGGCCTTCTCGACATAGGTGAGCGCCTGCGCGGGGTTGCCGCGCTTGAAAGCAAGGGCGACGGCTCGCTGGTAGAGGGCCCCTTTGTCTTCCAGGAAACTGGTGCGCTCATCCATCACCAGCCGACTTTGCAGGTCATCGACGCCCTGCACGGCGCGGTCATAGTAGTGGGCGGCGGCATCATAGTTCTGGCAATATTCGGCAATCTGCCCCAGCAAGAAATCACAGCGATACTTGAGGTCGAGCAAACCCTGACCCTGGGCGATATCCAGCGCGTGGCCGCAGAGCAACTCAGCCGTCTCGATATCGCCCAGAGCGGTGGCGATGCGCGCCTGCAACAGTTCGGCCCGCGCCAGGTTCGGCAGGGCCTCCTGCTCGGCAAAGGCATCGGCAACAAGCTGGGCCTCGCGCTGGCTCTCGGCAAGCTGGCCGTTGGCAAAGTAGAGATCTGCCTGGTGCAGGCGCACGACGGCAGCGAGAGCCATAAAGCCGAGGTCTTCCAGGATGGCGCGCGCCTCGCGCAACATGGCATCGGCGTCGGCGAAATTGCTTTCCAGCATGGCCGCGCTGGCCTGGTACATCAACGAGTGGGCCAGGTTGGCGCGATGGCCGGGCGAGATGCGGAAAAAAGCGACCGCTTCCCCCGCCAGTTCGTAGGCTTCGCGGGCGCGGTTCAAACGCACGAGGCAGTCACAGATATGCTGCGCAACTTCCGCCGCCTCAAATTGCATCCCATGCTGCTGGAACGTCTCGCGGCTCTGATTAAAGAGCAGGAGTGCGTGGCTGTAGTGGCCCTGGAAGGCATAGATCATAGCAATGTTCAACTCTTCTCGCGCCACATCGATCTCCTGTCCTTTGTGCGCGGCGAAGGTTGCTCGCGCCTGCTCGTGGAGCGCGACGGCCTCGCGGAACTTACCCAGGCGCGTAAGCGTGACGGCCTTGTTGCCACGTGCGCGCGCGATATGCAGGTCAACGCCATCGCCCAGCAACAGATAGGTCTCGATGGCGCGGTCGAAGAGGCGCAGGGCCTGCTCATGCTGCCCCAGTTCCAGGTTGATAATGCCCGCGTTGACATCGATCTGCCCGGCGCGCAGCAGCTTGTCATGGCGCATAAAAATCTCACGGGCAATCGCGGCATCCCGCAGCGCCTCGGCGGTGCGATTGAGTTGCAGGCAGGTGCTGACACGCGGAAGCTGCACGCGCGCCCAGCTAACTTCATCATTGATTTCCAGAAATTCTCTGGCCGCCGCGTCGAGGAAGCGCAGCGCCTCCTGGTAATCGTTCATGCGCCGCAAAGCATCGCCTCGCGCCAGCAGACCCAGCGCGTGATAGCTTTTATCCTGTGTCAGGATGCCGATGAGCAGGATATAGCTCGATAAGCGATAGGAGATGGCAGGGTCTTTTATCCACTGACGATCTGCCTCATATTTGAGAAGATAGACCAGCCGCAGCTGCTCCGTCTCATTAAGCACCGGCAACTGTGTCCTGACGAGATACAACCCCTGCTCCTCGTTCTTCGCCAGCAGCAGCTCAACCAGTTCCTGCGATGTCATAGCCGTGATTCCAGCAAGCACATAGGCAATATGCGATAGATTTCTTCATTATAGACGTTCTAAGCACAAAAGAAATCACAGATAACAGCTACTGATGAACCCGTACAGCCCTCAGGCTACCCGCCAGGGGTGGCCCCATAGGCGTTAACTTAAGCCCGTGCGAGCGCCAGGCAGGCCAGCCGCCAGGGGTGGCCCTCCTCTACGCGGCGACTCCACAAGCCCTACGATACGTCCGTCTAGAGTAGGGCCACCTCTGGCGGGTGGCCTGTGGCGGCCTGAAGTTAACGCCTATGAGGGATGGCCCTACTCTAGACGGTGGATTGGGACATATATAGTAGGGCCATCCCTGGCGGGTGGCCTGAGAGAGCTTGTCCCGATCTTCAGTCCTGCAGGGCGACCGGAAGGGCCTCGATGACGATGGTGCTGTCGGGCAGGCGCAGTTCCAGTGTGTAGGTCGCCGGTGACACTGAGGTGAAGACGAAGTTGCCAAGCTCGTCAATGTTTTGTGTGTAGATGGCGCTGGCCGGTGACGAGAGCAAGACGGGAATACCCTTCAATGCCTCTAGCGTGGCGCCGGAGCGCGTCACAAAGCCGATAAGCTGCAACGAATCTCGCCGACTCGTCCCTGGCTCGACCTGAATTGAAATGCTCAGGTCTTCCGCTGCGTAGCGGCGCGGCCACAGGTCGCTGCCATTGCTGTTGCCGCGCTGAAAGGCCAGGCGTGGCGACGGCGGCTGCAGTGTGGCGATTACGCGCCGGACGCCAGTCTCTGCCACATCGCGTAACCGCTCAAGCGCGGCCTTTGCTCCCTGTACCGGAGACACAGGTTGCGCGGGCTGGCGATGATTCTGCGAGACGGGCATAACGGCCTGCGAGACCGCCGGACGCCCCACAGGCACGGGATCGTTGGCCAGGAAGTCACTGAGGGCGGTGACTTCCGCCGCGCAATGGACGCAGACGCCCAGATGCAGGCGCACAGCGGCAGCTATTTCGTTACTGAGCATGCCCAGGTAGTATTCGCCGAGTATGTGGGCCGGGGGACAATCCCTCCGGTAGAGTTTGCTGGTTAAGCGTAGCTCCATTCGCCGGTATTCTGCCAGCCGGGCCGAGCAATACTGGCAGCGCGCAAGGTGCTGCACTACGGCGGGCCGAACCTGTTCTTCTGCAAGATAGGCCAGCAGTTCTTCATCGCGAATAGCGCCAGGTTCACTACACTCCATGAACGTTTCCTTTGTGTTCTAAATCCATCATAGGCAGCATCGCTCGCAGCCCTGCAACGACTCTCCCCAGACCGCGCGGGCTGCATGCTACATACGAGATTATCCTGTCCTCTTTACCTCAATAAACGACGCTCTTTCCCATTTTGGCATCCCTGTTGCCTTTACCCCTGACCTTTTCAGGTTTGATGATATGCCCCCGGAGAAAAGCAGCCGGACCAACCCTTTTCCCGACCTCCCGTCTGGAATGGAAACACTACAGTCTCTGGTGTTTGAACATGCTTTGCAGGCGGCGATTGCGGCGCAGGCGTTCCAGTACATTGCGCTTGATACGGTAGACATCATCGACGGTCGGGAACAGGCGGCGGTGCTGGCTGCTGATCTCACTGGGCTTCATGCCGTGAACATAGGCCAGGTAGATCAAGACGCGCTCATCTTCGCCGTTGAGTTCCTCCTGGATCACCTGCCAGAGATGCTGAGCAGAAATATTGGAAACCACGTCATCGGCAGGGTCGTCGGAGGCCGGTTCCTGCTCGATCAATTCCAGCGTCTCTTCATACTGCCGGGCCTGGCGCGCCCGCACCTCATCGGCAACGACGCTGTGGACGCACATCTTGAGATATTTCAACATGGCTGCCAGCGAATCGAAGTTATCCATTTTGGCAGGGGTGAGGGCCTGTGAGAATTTGGCAAAGGCGGCGTTGACCAGTGGCGCGCCTCCATCCTGCCCAAGCAGAGGCGCGGCGCTTTGATGCTGTGTCACCCAGGTGAGGACGAGCGGCGCATATTGCTGGTAAATACAGGCCCAGGCGTCGTCGTCACGATTGACAATGGCGCGACGAAATAACTCTAGACAATAGCGATCATTCGATACACTCTGCTTGAGAAATTTGCTGGTCTCTTCCGCGCAACAACGGGCCAGATCGTTGATCGAGAGCCGTTGTAAGGCTGGCCCTGGCCCCTGCGCCGCCTGAGCCAGCGGAGGTGACGGCACCGGCTCTGTGACCGGCGACATCTGGCTCACTTGAGCCACGTGCGCCGCCTGCGGTCGTTCCTGCCCGACCGGGCCGCGCTCAGGGCCGGGTGATTGCTGGTGGTCGCGAGACTCCATCGACATAGCTCCCTGCTTCTATACGCTAATGAGTATTTGCTGCCCAAACCTTCAGTCGATACCTACAACATACACGGTACAATGTTCCGCCCGATGCAAGAAAGGATATATAATAGAGCATTGCTATCATATCACAGCCTTCGCTAATACGGGACGGTTCAGACAATGAGCAGTATCATCGTTTACCAGAAAGTACCATCTCGTCTCTCCCTGCCGCTCTTGCAGCAGTACCGCTCTTGTTACCCCCAGGACAAAAGGGGGAGAGACCGCTAGAAATCTCGACAATCTCTACCTTATCAGCTATTATACAACATATCCATAGCAAACCTCGCGGGTAGATCATCCTTATTTCAGGAGAGAAGGGAGAGGAGGGCATTGCCGGTTCTTATAAGGATGAGCTTTGCCATTCTCCTGTTCCCTGCTGCCAGAGGAGATCGTCCCGCATTTATTTCAAGAGCGAAAAGCGGGAAGGATCGGCTACATTGAACAACTGGTGGCAGGCAGGGCAGGAGGCTCTGCAATCGCTGCGCATCCCTCTGGGCATTACGGCCAGCCGGGCAGGCGAACATTTTCACGCGATTTTCGGGCGCGACTCACTCTGGACCATCATGCTGGCGTTGGAAGCGGCGCAACTGCGGCCCGAAGATGAAGATTACCGGCTCTGGGTACGCGACTTCTCAGCAGCCGTGCTACGTGGGATGGCCCACCTGCAAGGCACAGTCGAGAACGATTATAACGAGGAGCAGCCGGGCAAGATCATACATGAATACTGGGATCCCATCCCACAGCACCTGAGCCGCGCGGGCTGGCCAATGGTGGACGGGCGCTACTACGGCACGTTTGACGCCACATTCCTCTACATGATCGCCATGCGTCACTTTTACGAGGTCTTTCAAGATAAAAGGCTGCTGGAAGAACTCTGGCCCGGCACAGTGGCCGCGCTGCACTGGGCGATGCGTTACGCGGATAGCGACAATGACGGGCTGGTTGAGTACGCGCGGCGCAATCCGCAGGGACACGGGCTGCTCAATCAGGTGTGGAAAGATAGCTGGGATGCCGTGCTGCTCCCCGGCGAACTGGCGGTTGACCATCCCATCGCCTGGATCGAGGTGCAGGGCTACGCCCTCAGCGCCTACAGCAGTATGCGCACGCTCTATCAGGCGCGAGGCGCGTTGACACGCGAACTCGATGAGGACCTCAGTCGGCGCATTACCGCCATCCACACAGGGCTACGCCAGTTCTGGATGGAGGAGGAGGCATGTCACGGTATCGCGCTGGATAAAAATAAGAAGCTGGTACGCGCCGTCTCATCCAACGTCGGTCACCTGCTCTGGAGCCAGGCAGTTGACGGGGAAGAGGCCGCGCAGATCGCCGCCCGGCTGGCGCGCCCGGATATCATGACCGACTGGGGCGTGCGCACGCTTTCGCACCAGGCATACTACTACAACCCGCTCGTCTACCATCGCGGCACCGTCTGGCCCTTCGATAACGCCGTCATCGCCATCGGCCTGCGCCACTACGGCTTCGAGCAGCAGGCGCGCACCATCGCCACCTCCATCATGCGCGCCATCAACGCCTTCGAGCTGCCCGTCGAACTCTACTGCGTCACCCCATCGCGCTGGATCCGCGAGCCACGCCTTGACCGCGAATGGCTGCTCGCCGACTACCCGCAATCCTGTTCGGTGCAGGCGTGGACAGCCGCCGCCATGCTCTACTTCTCCGCCCTGCTGGAACAGTGCTGAGATCGCACAACCGGGAGAAACGGACAGGAAAGCAGGATACAATGAAAAAGCATTGTGGACGTGTCATGCTGAGCGAGAGCGAAGCATGACACGTCCACAATGCCTTTCACGTCACAGCATATCCACCGGACAGGTACTTTTTTCTCCATATCTCAGAGAATTTTGCCAGATTCGCTCGCTTATGTTATCATTATATAGCCCGGCGGTATATTCTTTGCTATAGTCATGGTTGCCTTGTGTATTATGGAGGATAGCTCAAGCGTACAATGGAGTTGAATGCTCATGCCACAGCAGAGAGAAACGGTGACAGATCGCCTGGCTAATGTGATCGAGGTCATCCAGCTTGGACGCAAGACGGGGCAACTCTCCGTTGAACGCGGCGCAGGCAGCACGTATGAGGAGGGGTATATTTCTTTTCTAAACGGGCAGGTAATCCAGGCAGTAACGGGCTGGCGCAGCGGGCAGGAGGCATTGAACTGGCTGATTGACTGGGGCGCCTGTCGCTTCACCTTTATCCCTGATGCCAGCGCGCGCACTACAGGCAAACTCTCGGCCCTATCCGCTCCTTCTACCTCACCTCTCCCGCCCACTCCATCAGCTTCCCAGAAAGTTCTTCCGGCGGCGGCGCAACCAACGAGGCCGTCTATACAGAGAGTCGTTTCGACAGGAAAAACAGGAAGTCCGGGCGGACCATTCCCAACGCAACTGTCACCAGAGGTTCCCGCTTCGGGAGCAGAGGCAACCAGTAACGGTGTTGCGGCACCGGCTCACCCTGATACAGGGCCTCTCGCCCCGTATCGCACCCGCCAGCTTGACGAAGCATTGTGGCTGCTTGAACGCAGAGGTCTCTCGCGCGCCCATCGTCACCTCCTCCTGCTCATCGATGGACAACGTACTGTTGCGGAACTGGTACGACTGACAGGACGCAGGCAGGACGAAGTGCAGCAGTTGTTGCGCGATCTGGAGACAGCCACACTGATCCAGCAAAGATAACAGACAACATGTACCCACAGATAATTTGCAACTGGTTCCCCTGCGCGGAACCTGAGATAGAGAACAGACCTGACTAGATCAAAGGACAGAGACCCATGACTTCACCAGAGATAATTCACCAACGCAGCAGACGGCTTTCCCTGTCTGTGCGCGTCTCGGCGCTGCTTATGCTTGCCGCGATACTCCCCTTGATTATGGCCGTTGCAGGTAGTGAGTTTTTTACTCGCCCGGCCCTGACCAACCAGGCCAGCGCATCAATGGCAACCGATGCCCAGACCCGCGTCCAGTTGATCGACAACTATCTGGGCGAGCGCCTTCTCGATGCCGAAACGCTGGGGCAGGTGCCAACCGTGCAATCATTCCTGTCTCTCCCGCCGACAAAAGAGACGCAGGATTCGATCAATCACGCCCTCTACGCCCTGGCTGCAGGCATCTATCGTGACAAACGCTATACCACCTGGGCGCTCTTTGACCCGCAGGGCCACACTCGTCTCTATTTCCCGACAACAAATATTCCGCAGATGCACGGGCAATATCTGGTGCCACCGGAAGACCTCAAAGCCGTCGACGCGGGCCAGACCTTTATCTCTTCTGTCTACTACAGCCCCGGCAGCAAAAAGGCTTCCGTCGATATTTATTCCCCCATTGTCACTCCGATCGGCCACCAGCTTCTGGGCTTCATCCGCGCTTCGCTCAACATCGACTACATCTGGAACGTAGTGCGCGGCGATCTGGGAGCCAACGGCGCGGGAAGCTATGCCTTCCTGCTCGATGAAAATGGCGTGCGTATCGCCGATACCGATCCCTCGCGCCTGTTCCATGCTGTCGCTCCACTGTCGTCTTCTATCGAGCGACAGATCGAAAGCGAGGAACGTTATGGCAGCGCAAATGCGGTACCGGTGCTGGCAGATAGCACGCTTGCTCAGATGCGCACGGCGGGGAATGCCACACGCCAGATAACCCCCGTCGGGCAAAACGGCGTTTACGAAGTGACGCGCCGCACCCTCTCCACCGTTCCCTGGAGCTATTATGTTCTCAGCCCGCTCAGCAGCGTCACGGCGGCGGCGAATCAGCAACTCATTTTCACCTGCCTTATCGCGCTGATAGTCCTCATTGTCGCGGCCCTTGCCGGAGCCATCATCGGCCAGCGCCTCACCAACCCGATTATGTACTCGGTGGAGTACCTGCGCGGCAATACAGAGGCACTGAACGCGCTGGCAACAAAGCAGCGAAGCGCGGCAAACGAGCAGACATGGGTAGTCGATTCATCACAGGTCGGCCTGGAATCTGTCCAGTATTATACGCAGGCCACCAGAGTAGCGGCGCAACGCCTCACGCAAATCGGCACCGAACTGGCACAACACTGGCACCAGCTAGACCCGCAGACAGCAAAACAGGCCCTGGCCCAGATGATTGCCGCCGGGCAATATATCGAACGTGCCACCCGGTTGCAAGATTCCAGCAACCAGAAACTGGCGACCGCCATCAAAGTCACCGAGCAAGTAACAGAGCAACTCGCAGCCGGGGCGACCGCCGCCACCGCAACCGCCGAACAATTGGAGCAGGTTGTGAATCAGTTAAGACAGATGGTTGGTAAATAAGAAACAGGAGGTGACTATGCGAGACCCTCAATGCACGGTAAGTATTTTGTTGAACGAACAGATCCGCTCAATCCTGGTAGCCCTTCTTATCGCCACCACGCTTGTGGTTACTTCTGTTGGTGTTGTTGGCGCTAGCAGTCGATTGCGGCTCGCCCCCACGCCGACCAACGTCGACGTCAGTCAGCGAGGGGGCAGCGAGTCCGAGGAAACGGTAGCGATCAACCCGACCAACCCGAAGAACATTGTGATCGTGACGAACGTGGATCACCCTGCTGCCGGGTTGTTCGAGGGTGTGAGCTTCGACGGTGGAGCGACCTGGACCAGGAAGTTGATCGGCGACAATGACAACCTGGGGGATGCGTGTTGCGACCCCAGCCTGTCATTCGACAATTACGGCAACCTCTTCATGACCTACCTCTACAACGTTGAGGACGAGGTCCCTATCGCCCTCAGCACAGATGGCGGCCTCCACTTCCACCTCATCGCGAACATCGCGAAGCCGCCCAAGCAGAGCCTGCCGGCGAGCGGGGAGCGCGGCCTGTTCCGGTTCGTCGACCAGCCGACAATCACAGCTGGCAAGGGCGAAGTCTGGCTGGTGTTCAACGGCGGAGGCCCGATTGTGGCCACAGGTGCGCCAGTATCGGGACTCGGACAGGTCGGTAGCTTTATCCCCATCGAAGTCGTCCCTGGCACGAACAACTGTACCTATGGGGATGTCGCCATCGGCCCACGTGGTGAAGTTATGCAGGTCTGTACGCTTACTGAGAGCGGGCAGGGCGGAGGCAAGCTCTTCGTGAACGTGGACCCTGACGGGCTGGGACCGGCTGGCTTCGGTACGCGGATATTCGTAACCGACACGCATGTCGGCGGGTTCGACTTCATCCCGCCGCAACCCGACCGTTCGGTCGACGCGGAACCCGGGCTCGCCTGGGATCGGACCGGAGGTCCCCACAATGGCCGCGTCTATCTGGTGTACACCCTCGAACACCCTAACGAGAGCAACAACACGGACATCTACGTCCGCTTCTCTGATAACGAAGGCGTCACGTGGAGCAGCCCGGTGCGGGTGAACGACGACCACACGACGAACAGCCAGTTCCTGCCGAAGATATCGCTCGATCCGACAAGCGGGAATCTTGCTGTGGTATGGTACGACTCCCGCAAGGATCTGGGTACCGGTGGCCCCGGCGATACTGATGGTGTGCCAGATGATGACGCTCAGTTCTGGGGAGCATTCAGTACCAATGGCGGCCAGACGTTTACCCCGAACATCCAGATCAGCGCGGGTACCTCGAACTCGCACGACTCCGGGAACGCTATCGACTACGGTGACTACACAGGGCTATCGTTCTACGACGGGCTTGCTCACCCGGCCTGGGCCGACAACTCGAACAGCACGGGGAACAACCCGGACGGCTCTTTGCATGGGCTGGACATTTACACGGCTACGGTTGCGGTATCCTAGGGGTGCGGCCCTTTTTATCAGTGAAACCGGTAAAAGGCCTTGCTGCCTGGCACGCAACGAAAGCTCCTATGCACAAGCCGTTAAGCGTGCAGTGTCAGCGAAAGGAGTTCTTCACACGCTCCCTCGCTGACACTGAAAGAAAGTCGGTGCCTGTAGACGACCACGAGGATCAAACAGCCTCACTCTCCATACGGCACCCAGATGTTTTTCACCTGGGTGGCTTCGCGCAGGAACTCCTCGCCCTCGCCTTGAGTCGTATCAAGCCAGTCGCGGGAGTGGCCGTAGTTGACCCACGTGCGCTTCATGTTGCCTGCGGAGGCGAGTTCGACGCGCTTTGACCCTTCGGCGCTGCCGAAGTACCACATAGCGTCCACGTCGTCATGTTCGGCCAGCACCTGCGTGAGCGAGTCACGGTCGCCGGTGACGATGTTGACAACGCCGGGGGGAACGTCGGAGGTCTCCAGTATCTGATAGAAATCGGTGGCGCTGAGCGGCGCTTTCTCGGATGGGATGGCGACTACCGTGTTGCCCATGGCAATGGCCGGGGCAATCAGCGAGACGAAGCCGAGCAGGGGATAGTCGTCGGGCGCGGCCATGCCGATAACGCCGATAGGTTCCTTCATCGCCAGCGTGACGCCGCGCAGGGGCGGGCGATGCACACTCCCCTCGTACTTGTCAGACCAGGCAGCGTAGGAGAAGAGGCGCGAGATGCTGGCCTGCACCTCTGCCAGCGCGTCGGCCAGCGAACGACCGGTCTGCTGCACGATGCGGCGGGCAAACTCATCTTCACGAGCAGAAAGATTTTCGGCGATATAGTAGAGAATCTGGGATTTGTTAAAGGTGGTACCTGTCGCCCAGCCACTGGCGGCATGCGCAGCCTCGACGGCGTTGCGAATGTCCTTGCGGTTGCCCTCGCCCACCTGACCAACCACCTGCCCTCGCGGCCCGTAGACCTCGCGACTGTAGCCCGAATCGGGCCGTACCTGCTTTCCCTTGATGAACATTTTCGGCGTGCGATCAATCGGCGGCAAACCGGCAAGAGCGGATTGATAGCCGTTGGAGGAGGTAGAAAATTCTTCTGTTTCCTCGCCTTCACTCACCGCTGCCCTGGTCTCCTCGCCTGCATGCTGCCCATCATGTGCTGCGCTGGCCCCGTTGGCAGATGCAGTATCTATGGCTACCGGAAATTCTGAGGTGGAGGACTTTTGCGCTTCCCATGCCGGGCGGACATATTCGTAAAGGCCCTCTTTGCCGCCCTCACGCCCGAAGCCGCTTTCGCGGTAGCCGCCGAAGCCACTGGAAGCGTCGAACATGTTGGTGCAGTTGATCCAGACAGTTCCGGCCTTGATTTTTGGCGCAACATCTAGCGCGAGGTTGATGTTCTCGCTCCACACGCTGGCGGCGAGGCCGTAGCGCGTGTTGTTCGCCAGCGCGACCGCTTCGGCTGGCGTGCGAAAGGTCATCGCCACCAGCACGGGGCCAAAGATTTCGACCTGCGCGATGGTGGTAGCCGGAGAGACATTGGTAAAGAGGGTGGGCGGGAAGAAGTAGCCCTCGGTCGGGCAGGCCCAGGAGGGTTGCCAGATGTGCGCGCCCTCTTCGACGCCGGTGGCAACGAGCCGCTGAATCTCTTTGAGTTGCCCCGGTGAGACGATGGCCCCGATATCGACGGCCTTGTCCAGCGGCTCGCCAACGCGCAGCTTCTCCATGCGCGCCCGCAGCTTCGTGATGAGCTGGTCAGCGATATCTTCCTGCACGAGCAGGCGCGAACCGGCGCAACAGACCTGGCCCTGATTAAACCAGATAGCATCGACGACACCTTCGACAACACTGTCGAGGTCGGCATCGTCGAAGACGATGAAGGGGGATTTGCCGCCGAGTTCAAGCGAGAGCTTCTTGCCGGAACCTGCGGTGGCGCGGCGAATGCTGCGACCCACCTCGGTCGAGCCGGTGAAGGCGACCTTGTTGACATCGGGATGGCGTACCAGCGCCTCGCCAACCTGTGAAGCCTCACCCGTGACGATGTTGACCACGCCGGGCGGCAGGTCAATCTCCTGCATGATCTCGGCAAATTTGAGCGCAGTCAGCGAGGTGTAGCGCGCGGGTTTGAGGACGACAGTGTTGCCCATCGCCAGCGCGGGCGCGATCTTCCAGGCGAGCATGAGCAAAGGGAAGTTCCAGGGGATGATCTGCCCTACGACGCCAAGCGGCTCGTAGCCGGGCAGTGCGCTGGACATGAGCTGCGCCCAGCCAGCGTGATAGTAGAAATGGCGGGCGACGAGCGGGATATCGATGTCGCGGGTCTCGCGAATGGGCTTGCCGTTGTCCAGCGATTCCAGCACGGCGAGCAAGCGCGAGTGTTTCTGGATATGGCGCGCGATGGCGTAGAGATAGCGAGCGCGCACGTGGCCCGGCGTCTTCCCCCACATCTCGAAGGCGGCGCGAGCGGCGGCGACGGCGGCATCTACATCGGCGCTGTTGCCCGAGGCGATCTTCGCCAGAGGCTTGCCGGTGGCGGGGTTAATGCTTTCAAGGTATTCGCCACTGGCCGGTTTGACCCACTGATTGTTAATGAACAGGCCAAAGGGCTGGCGTTCCTGAATCCAGACCAGCGCAGGTGTGGCAGATTCGGGGGCCGGGCCGTATTCCATTGTCTCGAAAATGTCCATAACGTTCTTCATACTACGCCTCCCTTGCTAAGCCATCGGGTTGTGATGCGCCGCCGCGTAGTGGCCGGTGGCGAAGTGCGACAACTGGCGTTCGATATCGCCGAGCAGGCTGCTGGCGCCGAGGCGGAACAGCGTGTTGTTCAGCCAGTCGTTGCCCAGTTCCTCCTTCATCAAGATCAGCCAGTCCAGCGATTCTTTCGCCGTGCGAATGCCGCCCGCCGGTTTGAAGCCAACTTTGTAACCTGTGCGTTCATAATAGTCACGGATGGCGCGCACCATGACGATACCCACCGGCAGCGTGGCGTTGACAGCCTCTTTGCCGGTCGAGGTCTTGATGAAATCGGCCCCGGCCATCATGCAGACGAGGCTGGCCATGCCAACGTTGCGCAGGGTGGCGAGTTCGTGCGTGGCGAGGATGGTCTTCATATGCGCCTCGCCGCATACTTCACGAAAGGCTTTCACCTCGTCATAGAGAGCCTGCCAGTTGCCCGTCAGCACGTGCGCCCGCGAAATGACGATATCGATCTCTCTGGCCCCGGCCCTGACAGAAGCCTCGATCTCGCCCAGCTTCTGCTCAAAGGGATTCTGCCCGGCGGGAAAACCGGTCGAGACGGCGGCTACGGGGATATCGGTGCCGCGCAGGGCCTCAACCGCCGTTGGCACAAGATTGTGGTAGACGCAAACGGCCCCGACGTGCAATGGCCCCTGCCAGCCAATGGCTTCCAGCAAATCCTGGCGCACGGGCTGCCGCGCCTTGGCGCAGAGCCGCAGGACATTGCCCGGCGTATCGTCGCCCGCCAGCGTGGTCAGGTCGATGCAGGTGATGGCGCGCAGCAGCCATGCTGCCTGCCACTCCTTCTTGACGGTGCGCCGCGTGTTCATCGTGGCCGCTCGCCGCTCAACCGCGCTACGATTGACATGTACCTCGCGTACCCAGTCCATATCTAACGGCATGCCCGGATTGCGCTCAATATGCGCTCCGGTAGCCGGTGTTGTTCGCGCTACAGCTTCCTGCGCTGGCTCTGTTCCTGTTCGCCTCTTCGTCGTGGTCATCGCTTTCCCTCTGCTTTTCAAAGCCGAAAAAAATCCGCCTCAAACGTACACATGGTGACATGATTATCTTCATGCATGGAAGAGGGCAATGTCAAGCAAACATGCGGGCATGCTTCAGATTCTGTCAGATGAGTCGATAAATTTACCGGTAGCTATCGTTTATCAAGGGACTGAGCAAAGAGAGGCCATCTAGCGCGTTCGGGTAATGAATGGGTAGAGAGAACAATAAGCTCTACAGGAGAATCATACTATGGGTATAATCTGTATGGTAACGCTGCATGGTATTGGCTTTGAGCAACCACCCGACGGCGATATTCCCGGCTATGCCGATGATCTGCACCAGCATCTGAGCAAGTACCTGGATGAGACACTGCTGGGCGATGACCCGCACCGGCAACGCGGAGAGCGAGGAGTAAACGGGCCGGTCTATGTGCAAAGCTGGTACCCGCCAGGAACGGATCACGCGAAAAGCGGACTGACACGACTGGGCAACTGGACGGGAGCCGAGCATCGTTCTATTGACTTTACACAGGCCCCTCTGGTCAATGGCGATCAGCGCATTGCGCACGTGGCGCTGGTCTATTCGCACCTGGAGGGTGAGGGGCCGCTGATCGGGGCATCTCTGATCGCGGGGGCAATGGTCTCGGCTTCGGTCTTCCACTATACGCACGTAGCGGGCATGATTCAAATGCTGTTCTCGGATATGGCCGCCATCCTCCAGCACCAGCCGCAGCATGCCAGCAACGCGCAACCGGCCACCAGCCTGCGCGTGCGCAGCGACAGGGGTTACAGGCGATCGAAGCACTATGCCGACGGCCACACGCCGATGGGTCTGCTGGCCATTCTCCGGCAGCTTGAGAACGATGTCGCGGCCTATGTCTGCCGCAACGAGATGCGCGAGCGCGTGCGCTTCTTTATCCATGATGCGCTGATGCGGCTGGCCTACCGCGACGACGTTGAGGCCATCGTCATCAACTCGCATAGCAATGGCACAGTGGTTGGACTTGATGTCATCCGTCAACTGCCGCCGTTTGCCGTGGAGAAAATCAAGGCATTTGTCACGGCAGGCAGTCCGTTGCGCAAATACATCGATCTCTTCGTCTGGGGGCAGCAAATCGAGAGCATCAACCCGATCAAGTCGTGGATCAACTTCTGGGATCCGCTAGACCCGGTTGGCGATCCCCTGTCTCCGCCAACGAGCTGGCATCATGGGGACAAACTTGAACTCCCTTACGAGGATGGTCTCTTCCAGCATGTCAATCCTGACACGGGGAAAATGGCGACTATTCAGGTTGAAGACCGGCAGGTGGACAACGTCACAAATAGCCAGGATTGTGACCTGAAGGCGCACAATTACTGGGACAATGACGAGGAGTTCATCAAGCCGCTGGCAGAGATACTGAGGAATATCGCCGCCGGGAGAGAGCCGGTCTTGAGCGCGCTGGCGAGCGCGTAGTAGGCGGGCTTGGGCCGGTAATCGGTATCGAAGATCAAGGGGGCGTCGGAGTGGCCGGTAATCTGCGGTATCCACGAGTAGCGGTCGGTAAAGCCCCACAGGACGAAGGCGGTACACTGGTGAACGGAGAGGCAGGCATGGAGCATACTCGCGTAAATGCCTGCCTGCGCCGCCAGCCGGGCCGACATGGGGCGGGTGTCATTTTGTACGGCCACATCCATCTCCGTGATCTGCACCTGCAGGCCCAGAGCCGCCAGTCGCTTCATGTTGGCAATCACGGCTGAAGGGGCGGGCGCGTTGTCCAGGGAGATGTGCATTTGCAGGCCCACGCCGGAAATGGGAACCTTGCGCTGTAAGAGACTTTTCACGAGATTATAGATGGCATCGGACTTATGGCCCAGCCCCTCACCGCCGTAGTCGTTATAGAACAGTTTCGCCTGCGGGTTGGCCTCGTGCGCCCAGCGAAAGGCCAGGTCGATATACTGCGGGCCGAGCGCGCGCAGCCAGAACGAGTCGCGCAGGTTGCCGTTATCATCAATCCCCTCGTTGACGACATCCCAGATGTTGACCTGTGCCGCATAGTGCGAGACGACGGTGGTGATGTGATCGTGCAAAATCGCCATAAGCTGGTCACGAGAGAAATGCCCCTGCGTCAGCCAGTCAGGAAGATTCTCATACCAGACGAGGTTATGACCGCGCACCTGCATGCCATGTGAACGGGCAAAGTCCACGATCTTATCGGCGGCTGCGAAGGTGTAGACATCCTGCTCAGGCTCGGTCTGATCAAACTTCATAGCATTTTCTGGCGTGACCATATTAAACTCGTAACCAAGCAGCCGATCGTAGTTCGGGTCGCCATCCAGCGCGGCGACATTCACCGCTGCGCCAATGGAAAGGCCGTGCGCCTGAGCCAGCGCGCGCAATGTCGACCCGGCAGGCAGCGCCACCGTTGCCTCTGGCTGGGCGACAGGGGAGGCCGGTGAACAGGAAACAATGCTCAGCGAGAGCAGCAGGAAGCAGATCAGCGCCATGCCCATATTCTGATGTTTTATACAGTCACGCATCTATCTATCTCGCTGTGTCATACCATACATACCATACTCTAAAGAGAGACCGGCAGGGAAAAGGTCAGATGCCACTACACGGAGATCAACGGCACCGCGATTAAGGCCAGCAGAATGCCGAGCGCCTGTACGCGCGTGACACGCTCACGCAGCAACAGGGCAGCCAGCAGCACAGTCGCCGCCGGGTAGAGTGAGGAAAGCACGGCGGCGACATCCAGCCGACCGGTGTGGGCCGCCAGCAGAAAGAAGGCATTGCCGGTAGCGTCCAGTACGCCGGCGAGCAGGACCAGTAGCGCAACGCTCTTTCCAGGCAACATGGGCTGGCGACGTACAGCCACAAAGACCAGTAGAAAGAGGACAGAGGTAAAACGAGCGGTTGCCAGGGGCCAGAAAGTAGCGCCCGGATGAACTCTGCTGATGAGGATGAAGAAACAGCCAAAGCCGCAGCCGGCCAGTAAGGCCAACCCCAGCCCCTCCGGGCGCCCTTTTGATCGTTCCGGGCGCGAGATCAGCGCGATGGCAAGCAACGCCAGCGTAAAGCCGCACAGTTGGAGTGGGCCGGGCAGCCCCTGCGTGAAGACGCTGAACAGCACAGGCAGCGAGGCCGTCAGCACGGCGGAAACGGGCGCGGCAATGCCCATGCGGCCAACGGAGAGAGCCGAGTAGAAGGCAATCAATCCAATGGCCCCCGCTACGCCTGCCAGCCCACCCCACAGAATATCCACCGCCAGCGGCAACGGCTCGCGCCAGACGAAGGCCAGCACGACCAGCAGCACAAAACCCACCGCGTAGGCCGCGATGACGACGCTGGAGGCAGTGGCGCGGCGCGAAGCCAGCCCGCCATTAAAATCGCCGCTCCCCCAGCAAAGCGAGGCCAGCAGCCCGAAGGCAATCGTAGCAAAGGCATTGCTCATAGATTCATTCCTTAGAAAGAAAAAGATTTGAATTTGCATCATCTCAGAAATCCCAGGCGAACGCAAGAGCCAATCGGAGATTCTCATAAAGCCATTTTCATGCGGTATACTGAGCAAAAACAAAGGAGAACACGAACATGGGCTTATTTGATGGCAAGGTAGCAATCATTACGGGAGCGGCCAGAGGGCTGGGCTTTGATTACGCAACATATTTCCTGCGGGACGGGGCATCTGTCGTGCTGGGCGATATCAATTGCGCGGCGGTGCAGGAGGCGGTTGCCAGTTTGCACGCGCCTGAGAAGACGCTTGCCGTGTGTGTGGATGTGACCGATCTGGCGAGTACGCAGGCAATGGCCACGCAGACGCTGGCGGCCTTCGGGCGCATCGACATCCTGATCAATAATGCCGCCATCTGGGGAGATTTGCAGCGCAGCCCCCTGCTGGAGACCGATCCCGCGTACTGGGATTTCGTGATGGCAACCAACGTGAAGGGCGCGCTGCTGTGTAGTCGCGCTGTCGTGCCTGCCATGCGCCAGCGTGGTTGGGGGCGCATCATCAACATCTCTTCCGGCGGCGCCTACAAGCCGGGCGGGGTCTATTCGGTCAGCAAGCTTGCCCTCAACCAGCTCACCTATAGTCTGGCAAACGAGGTGGCCGACGCGGGCATCACCTGCAACGGCATCGCCCCCGGCCCCGTCTACACCGAAGCCTCTCAGCGCCACTACTCAGCCGACGACTTCGCCCGACTCATCCAGCAGGGCATGATTAAGCGCGCCGGAACCAGTCAGGACATGTACGGCTGCATTCGCTACCTGTGCAGCGATGATGCCGCGTGGGTGACGGGGCAGACCATCTATGTGAACGGGGGGTCGATGAGCCGACTCTAGCCTACCCTGCGCCGAAGCTTCATAAACTCCCCATCTCTCATATCATCTTAGACGCCCCTCAAAAAAAGTCACAGAACTTTTTTCGCCATAGTGCTGTAATGGCAAAAATGAGCCAGACAGCAAACCTACGGCTGTGGAGGGGTTTGCATATTCGGCTGGTCATCTGTCGGATGGGTTTGCATATCAGGTACAGCACCTGTTGCAGTCGGAGGATTTTCACGACCGGTGACAGCACGCTTAAGAAGAGTGGCATTGGGAAGGGAAATGGTACTGCGCTCACCAGTTTCGTTGATAATCTCCAGCGTGGTATAGGCGCCAGAGACTGAGAGCAGCCTTCCAGTGTAGGTATCGACGGAAAGTAACTGGCCGGGCTGGAATTGTTGCCGCACATAATAACCTGCAATGACATTTCGAGCCGATTCGCGGGAACCGAAAGCGAAGGTCAGAGCGATAGCCAGACCAGCGGCAGCAACGATGATGGTGAAACTGGATGTCAGGATCGTCGTATCGACGCCCAGCGTGGCGATTGCCAGCACAACCACGAAAGCCACAATCGCGTATTCAATGATTTTGCCCAGCGCCTTACTATACGTAATATTCACATCCTCCGCCAGAGTTGCAACCGTATCGCCGAGAAAGCGGCCCAGCATCGAGCCAAAAATAAGTAACAGGGCGGCACTGATAGCCCTGGGAACGAACGTGAGTACGTTCTGTAACAAGGTGGCAACAGCAGTCAACCCCATTAATTCCACTGCCTGAATGGCAAAGCTGAGAATCAGGAAGAAAAAGACGACCTGTACCAGTATTTCAGTCAAAGGCGCTCGTATACCCAGACTCCTCAAGGCATTGGCAATACCGGCACGATCCATCAGTTGCTCCAGACGAATCTGGCGAAAGATAAAACGCAAAATCCAGCGGATAAGCACGCAGATCACGTATCCCACAATCAGGATAATCAGGCCATTGATGAAGCGCGGAATGAAGTTAATAATATCTGTATAAATTTTGTAGAGCGAGTCGAGTACTGGCTGAAAACTCATATATCCTCCTGACTACAATGATAATAGCAGCAATGCCGGTTAGCTCCGGTTTACGCGATCAAACTATGCCCCTGCCGACTCTGGCCCCGGCCTGCCCGGGCGTGATGCGTGGGCAGGGTCGAGCAGACCACCAATGAGATTGATAAGTTCCACCAGCCATACCCCGAAAGCTTTTGATGACAGATCGAGAAATTCCAGGCTGCTGTGCTGCCGCTTAATCTGTGCCATCAATCTTGCCTCGAACCCGGCAGGAACACGCAGTTCGGGATACTCGGCCTGGAGCGAAATCAGTAGCTGGCGAATCTGCCTGGCAATTTCCAGTTCGCGCTGGCAATCAGGGCATTGAGTAAGGGCGATTTCAGCCTCGGCTCGTAGCTCTGGAGAAAGCGACCCATCAACAAGGTCCGGTATCAATTGCGCTAACTCTTCACAGTTCATATTATTGTTCCTCTGATTGCTTAGCAGGTAACTTTGCCAGCAATGATCCTGTAGATAAATCATCTCCCCTTTCCTCTGAGCTTATTGCCAGAGGGGGCAGGAAAGGTCATATAGCGTCCACAAAGGTGTCCGAAAATCTCCTGAAAAGCCAGGCGCGCCCGGTGAATGCGCATTTTAACGGCGCTCAGACCAATATTGAGCAGCCTGGCAATCTCATCGTAGCTCTGATCATCAAAGTCGCGTAACAGGAGGAGGCGGGCCTGTTCTCGATCCAGTTTGCGCAATACTTTGTTGATGCATTCCCTCAGTTCCGTGCGCAGCGCGCTCTCCTCTGGGTTCGCCGCCTCCGAGGGCTGATTAAGCAGTTGATCCATCTCTTCAGATGGTGTCTGAACCGCCTTACTGCGAGCGAATGGCGCAGGCTGGCGTTTTTTCTTCTCAAGAGCGTCTAATGCACAATTAGTAGCAATACGATAGAGCCAGCTCGAAAAGGCGGACTGTTGCTCGAACTTTTTCAAGCCATTGTACACTTTGATAAAGACCTCCTGACAGAGATCTTCGGCTTCTTCTCTATCACAGACAATACGGTATATAATACTGTAAACACGATTCATATGTCGCTGCACCAGTATTTCATAGCTATGTGTGTTGCCCGGCAACTCCGTTTTGCAACGTGCAACAAGTTCCTCGTCGGATAACGTCAACATCCTACATACATCCTCACTTGCCACAAGCCAGAAGCATTGATGTACAACGATCAATGGCCTCATTATACTCCAATCCTCCAGCTTGTCTAGACTGTACGACAGTCGGAAAGCGGTTAGACGAAAAGTCACCCTGGCTGTAAGCTTGCCGACTTACAGTCAGGGTGGCAGATCACAGAAAAGCGAAAGAGTCAGCTACTCCGGTGACGTTGCTGCCAGAACCTTCGCTTCGTTGATCCATTCCGTCACTTGCGCCAGATTGGGCGTGTGATGTGCGATCTTATGGCTTGCCTGCAATGCTACCAGCTTCTCATGAAGCTTTTCGGGAACGCGATGCTGCAACTCCTTGCAACTATTGACGCCTGCCTCTTCAAGCAAGTTCGACAGATCGCCGCCGACGCCCTTCAGGCGCATGAGATCAGCGCGATTGACCAGTTCCTTAATGATGGTTGGCGTTGTGCCGACTCTGTGGGCCAGTTCGGTACGCTGCTTCGCCGTTCTTGCCCGTTCTAGCAATTGCTGCGTGGTCTTGATGCCCTCGGCCTCCAATTTTGCCTTGACTTCGGGCAGCAAGCCGCGAATATCACCTATAGGATCAGCCATAGGAAAGATTCCTCCTTCTGTGAAATAGACGGGATTTGACTGCTGCTGGAAGCGGCAGTCAAATCCAACGTACAGTAAGCTGAAGTCACGAAAAAGCAATCAGAGCAACCAGCTTCATCCGGTTACTGATTGCCCTGGTTGCCCTGATTGCCTCCGAACAGGCCTCCCAGGTTACCCATATGCTGCTCGGCCTCACTCTCAAGGTTTCCCAGAATGCCAGAGGCGGCATCTTTGGCCTGCTGTGCGTACTGCTGACCACCTGGAATCTTTCCGGCAAACTGATCTATGGCCCGGTCAACTTGCTGCCCGGCCATCTGCCGCGCTCCGCCAAAGGGATCCTGCCCTTCACCTTGCTGATCCTGGCCCTGAACAGGATTGCCATTCTGGTCGTACTGCTGGCCTTGCCCTTGACTCTGCTGCTGACCTTGATTCTGCTGTGACCACTGGTCCTGCTGCTGACCAGAGTTGCCTTGCTGGTTGGGGTCTTGCTGCCCCCACTGCCCTTGCCCCTGAACAGGATTGCCATTCTGGTCATATTGCTGACCCTGGCCCTGACCCTGCTGTTGGCCCCACTGGCCCTGCTGCTGACTCTGGCCCTGGCCTTGCTGGATAGGGTTGCCATTCTGGTCATACTGCTGACCTTGCTGGTTCGGATCCTGCTGGTAATCGTAGCTCATTGATAGTCTCCTTTTCTGGTTAGTTACAACTGGTTACAGCGATGTACCGTAGAGGCACATGCCAGGAAATACTCCCGGCAATATTGCTAACACGTTGTCAGATGGTTGGGCGATGAGATCACCCTCTCTTCGATTGCATGGAGAGCAATCGTTCTTCCGTAAACGCGCGAAGGATACCATTGTAATATGTGTTGAACTATTGCATAGATGCATCCCGTTGGCGAAACAGGTCATCGTCAACACACTATTTAAACAGTTTCCTCCGTCCGCTCTGCATTTTCAACTTGTTGCGCTACAGTAGACGGCGCAGTAGTGCTACTTAACGTGTTTTCTGTACGTGAGAGAAGGCGGCGGGCCGATTCCTGACCGCCCAGCCCAAAAGCCAGGCCGAAAGCGATAGCCAGCCCACCAATGACAGCGGTAAAGAGGATGTTAAGCAATGCCTGAGCGATCTGTAGTTGTTCCAGAGCAATGATGGCGGCGAAACCAATGATGGCCCAGCGAGCAACGGCGGCAAGCACGTTCGCGTTCCTGATCGATGTGCTTGCGGCAACACCACGCACAATATCAGCCACGAAGGCGGCCGCGAGCATGCCCAGAAAGAGTACCAGAACAGCGACAAACACGTTTGGAATGTAGGCAATCAGCTCGTTGAGGATATTGGTCACGGTTGACAAACCAAGCGCATCGGTGGCCGGTACCAGGAAGATCAGGAAAATGAACCAGTAAACGA
>Ga0209810_1000450_pt1 | contig 91432 bp, 82 predicted proteins | sample Coa_R1_7_FD_187159 | JGI IMG/M metagenome (GOLD analysis project Ga0209810, IMG submission 187159) | Surface soil microbial communities from Centralia Pennsylvania, which are recovering from an underground coalmine fire - Coalmine... | ecosystem: Environmental > Terrestrial > Soil > Unclassified... | reverse complement strand
CTTCTTCCAGGATGCGAGCGCCTTCGTTGATCATGGCGTACAGGCACCGGTCGAGGATCTCCTCGACGCCGATCTGCCGATTCTCGGCGTCTCGTACGGCGGCAACGTGCTCGAGCAGGCGGAGATGCCGCTCGACTGGGGCACGGAGGTGCCGCTGAGGTTCCTGCTCCCGCGGCGGGTCGTCGTCGTGTCGCCGGCGCGCGACCTGACGCACGAGGAGCACCTGCGCCTCGGCGCGGCGATCGCGGCGCTGCCCGGCCGGATCGCCCTGATCGCGAGCGCCGACAACGGCCACGCGCACGCCGCTGCCGGGCCGTACGGCTTCCATCCGTCGGCGGCTGCGTACGACGCGCGCCTGCGGCAGATCCTCGCGTCGGATCGGCTCGACTTCCGCCCGCTCGCCGAGCTGGTCGAGGACGCGAAGGCCGACTCGCTCTGGCAGCTCCTCGTCCTCCAGGGCGCGCTCCCCGAGATCGGGCGGCAGACCGACATCGGCCAGATACGGCTTCACGACCTCCGCCAGCTCTTCGATCTTGTCGAAGGAATCCTTGTTCTCGTGGAAGAGGCGGCCCATGGCGAGATAGGCGCGATCGACCGCCTCGTTGCCGCCCTCGCGGCGAGCCAGGGCGGCGATGCGCAGCGGGCCGTGCCACTGATCGGCACGGTCGTTGACGCCGGCCAGCGAGAAGAACTTCCACTCGACGTCGATCGGCCGCACCTTGCGTGCCTCCCGAATCCACAGGGAGGTCATCCAGGCCCAGGGGCAGAGCGGGTCGAAGTAGAACTGGACCCGCTCTCGTCCGCCCGCCATTACTGCTGCGCTCCGGCCGGGGCGGTCTTCGTGGCCTCGACCTCGATGTTGATGCGAGCGGTATCACCCACCAGGACGCCACCGGTCTCCAGGGCGACGTTCCAGGTCAGGCCCCACTCCTGGCGCGAGAGGATGCCGGTCACGGTAAGGCCGATCACTTCCTGGCCCCAGGGGCTCTTGCCGACGCCGTTGACGGAGGCCTCAAGCTCGATCTCCCGGGTCACGCCGCGGATCGTCAGATCACCGGTGACGGTATAGACGTTCTTCTGCCGCTCGGCGATCTTCTTGCTCTGGAACGTGATCGTCGGATAGGTCTCAACGTCGAGGAAGTCCGCGCTCTTGAGGTGCGCGTCGCGCTGCTCGTTGCGCGTGTCGATGCTGCCCGCCTGGATCGTGACGTCCACCTGAGCGTTGGTCGGATCGTTGACATCCCCGGTGATGGTGCCGGTGAAGTCGGTGAAGCGGCCCTTCACCGTGGACACCATCATGTGCTTGACCGCGAACTCAATCAGCGTGTGCGCGGTGTCAAACTGCCAGGTCGTCGTCTGTGTCTGTGTTTCGGTTGTCATTGCACCCTCCTTCAAGACCTAGTTGTTGTGTCTGCAACTATCATGCCAGACTTTTGTTGAACTGTCAAGTACCGCCCCGCCATTGCCAAAACCGGCTTCGCGTGGTACCGTGTCCACGAGCACACAGCAAAGGAGGCGCACCCATGAGGATCACAGCAACCGAGCTCGCATCGATGTTCGATGCGCGGTGTGATTCGACCATCTATGGGTGCGCCCGCTAACAGCTCTCCGTCCTTTCGGGACGATCCGGCCGAGAAGACGCGCTGACGCGCGAAACGTTCTCCCCCGCTAGGGCCGCGGGCCATCCGCCCACGTCATCTACCTAGTCGGAGGACTATTCCATGACACGTTTCCCGCGTACGGCCCGTACCCCACTTTCTGATCTCTCGACCGTTCCATCCGAAAGGATCCCTGCATGCTTCCGTCTGTTCGGCGGCACGGCGACCTGCTGGTCGCCTACCTAGGCCCGCAGCGTTCCCGTGTGGTGCTGCTGGCCGCCCTGCTCCTGTCCAGCATCGGCCTGCAGCTCGTCAACCCGCAGGTCGTCCGCTACTTCATCGACACCGCGCAGCGAGGCGGTCCGCTCGGCACGCTGACCGCCGCCGCCGTCGCCTTTCTCACCATCGCGATCGCGCAGCAGATCGTGTACGTCGGGGCCACGTATGTGGGAGAGACCGTGGGCTGGGAGGCCACCAACCGGTTGCGCGCCGACCTCATGGCGCACTGTCTGCGGCTCGACCTTCCCTTCCACAAGTCGCACACGCCCGGCGCCCTGATCGAGCGCATCGACGGCGATGTCACGCTGCTCGCCAACTTCTTCTCGCAGTTCACGATCGTCATCCTGGGCAACGGCCTCCTCGTGGCCGGGATCCTCGTCATCCTCGCCGTCACCAATCCCTGGCTGGGGCTGGGACTGACCGCATATTCCGTGGCGACGTTCCTGGCGCTGCGGGCGTTGCAGCGGCGCGCCGTGCGTCGCTACGCGATCGATCGGCAGGCCGGCGCCGAGCAGTACGGGGCCATCGAGGAGCGGCTGTCCGGCGTCGAGGATATCCGGGGCGTGGGCGCCGAGCCCTACGTCCTCTGGAAGCTCCTCGGCGTCATGCAGATGCGGCTCCGTACCGACCGCAGCGCCCGGCTGGCGGGGAACGCCTCGTTCTTCGCCACCAACGTCCTCTACGTTCTGGCCTACGCCATCGGTCTGGGGATGGGAGCCTTCCTCTTCCTGCAGCACCAGATCACGCTGGGCACCGCCTACCTCGTCGTCTTCTACATCGGGATGCTGGCGGCCCCGCTCGACACCATCCGGCTGCAGGTGCAGGATCTCCAGCAGGCCTCCGCCGGGATCGGCCGCATCGACTCCCTGCTTCACACCGAGAGCACGCTCCCACCCGCCGGCCGGCGATCTCTTCCTGTCGGTCCGCTCGCCGTCTGCTATGCCGGCGTCACGTTCCGCTACGAGGACGGCGAGGACGTCCTCTCCAACCTCTCGTTTGGGCTGGCGCCCGGCGAGACGCTCGGGCTGCTGGGCCGCACCGGGAGCGGCAAGACCACCGTCACCCGCCTCCTGGCGCGCCTCTACGACCCGACCGCCGGCAGGGTCTGTCTCGACGGCGTCGACCTGCGTGACCTCTCGATCGAGACGCTCCGGCAACGCGTCGGCGTCGTCACCCAGGATGTACAAATCTTCCGCGGCACGGTGCGCGACAACCTGACGTTCTTCCGTCCCGGTGTCGCCGATGCCGATATCCGCGACGTCTTGCGTCATCTCGACCTCGAGGAATGGTACGAGAGCCTGCCGGCCGGGCTGGACACGCTACTCGGCGCCGGCGGTGCGGGACTGTCGGCGGGCGAGGCACAGTTGCTGGCCTTCGCGCGCATCTTCCTGCGTGATCCGGGGCTGGTCATCCTCGACGAAGCGACGGCCCGACTTGATCCCGCCACCGAGCGCTACGTCGAGCATGCCGTCACCCGGCTGCTGACCGGACGGACCGGGATCATCGTCGCCCACCGCCTGCGCACGGTGGGACGGGTCGACCGCATCATGATCCTCGAGGACGGACAGGTCGCCGAGGAGGGCCGGCGGGTGGATCTCGTCCAGGATCCCCGTTCGCGCTTCAGTGCCCTGCTGCGGGCCGGTCTGGAGGAGGTGCTGGCATGAGTGAGCAAGAGCCGCTGGCCACCCTGCCGTTCAACCTCCGGCTGATCCGGTACGCTCCCGCCTCCTACGCCGTGTACTTCCTGGCCGCCTTCTTCGCCCTGGCCGGCCAGCTGATCCCTGGGGTGATCGTCAAGGCGGTCTTCGACCGTCTGACCGGGCACGGCGCGGTTGGCCTGGGTCTCCCGGCGCTGATCGCCCTCTTCATCGCCATCGAGACCGCCCGCTTCGCCTCGTCGTTCGCCCAGGTCTGGACCGGCGTCACCTTCCGACGCACGACCGGTGCCCTGCTGCGCCGCAACATGCTGGCGGCCATCCTGCGCCGCCCCGGCGCGGTGCCGTTGCCGGTCCCCTCCGGATCTGCCGTCAATCGCTTCCGCGGCGATGTCGACGAGACCTCCGACTTCCCCACCTGGTTTCCCGAGGTGGCCTCGTACGTGATAGGGCCGGCCGTCGCCATCGTCATCATGGCCCGCATCGACCTGACGATCACGCTTGTCGTCTTCCTGCCGCTCCTCGCCGTCGCCCCGATCGCCTGGGTGGCCTGGAACCGTCTCCGTGAGTACTACCGGGAGGCGAACCGTGCCACCGACCAGGTCACCGGCTTTCTGGCCGAGGTCTTCGGCGCGGTCCAGGCCGTCAAACTGGCGGGTGCCGTTGACGGCATGGTCGGTCACTTCGCCGCCCTCAACCGTGAGCGGCAGACCCACGCCGTGGGCGTGCAGGTGACGGAGCAGGTGGCGGATGGCGTGACCGCAACGGCGGTCAACCTCGGCATCGGCCTTGTCCTGCTGCTGGCGGCCCGGGCGATGGCGCAGCACACCTTCACCGTGGGCGACTTCGCCCTCTTCGTGTACTTCCTGCAGTTCAACACGCAGGCCGCGGCCGGTCTGGGCAACTTCCTGGGCGACTACGCCGCGCAGTCGATCTCGCTGCGGCGCATGGAGGAGCTGATCCGGCCCCAGGCGCCGCGGGATCTGGTCGAGTTTCACCCGGTCCACCCCTCGCCCCGCCCGCCGCAGCCGGCCCTGACGGCAGACCCGCTGGAGACTCTCGCCGTACGCGACCTCACCTGCACCCACGAAGGTGGGAGCGGTGTCCACGGCATCACGACCTGTCTCCGCGCCGGAACGCTCACCGTCGTGACGGGCCGGGTGGGGGCGGGCAAGACGACGCTCCTGCGCGCTCTCCTCGGGCTCCTGCCGGTGCGGGAGGGAGAGATCTGCTGGAACGGCCGGCCGGTGACCGATCCGGCGCGCTTCTTTCAGCCGCCGCGCAGCGCCTACCTGCCCCAGGTGCCGCGGCTCTTCAGCGAGTCGCTCCGCGACAACATCCTGATGGGCCGGGATGTCTCCGACACCGACCTGGATGACGCCATCCGGCTCGCCGTCCTGGACGAGGACGTGCCGGCACTGAGCGCCGGGCCGGAGACCGTCGTCGGACCGCGCGGCGTGCGCCTGTCGGGGGGGCAGATCCAGCGCACGGCGGCGGCGCGCGCCGTCGTCCGTGACCCGCAGCTCCTGGTGCTGGACGATCTGTCGAGCGCCCTCGACGTCGAGACCGAGAGTCTCCTCTGGGAGCGGCTCCTCGGCCGACGCGGCCGGACCATCCTGGCCGTCTCCCATCGCCGGGCGGCGCTGGCTCGTGCCGACCATGTCATCGTCCTGCAGGACGGCGCGATTGCCGCGCAGGGCACCCTCGCCGAACTCCTGGTGACCTCCGAGGAGATGCGCCGTCTCTGGGCCGCCGAGGCGAAGACGGAAGCGAGCGAGCGTCCGGCGGCGGTATCGGAGGGGGATGGCGCGCGATGAGGTACTTGAACCTGGGTATCCTGGCCCACGTCGACGCCGGGAAGACGACGCTGACCGAGCGGCTTCTCTACCAGGCCGGCGTCATCGACGAGATCGGCAGCGTCGACGACGGCAGCACGCAGACCGATTTCCTGCCGCTGGAGCGCCGGCGCGGCATCACCATCAAATCAGCCGTCGTCGCCTTCGCCATCGGCGACGACACCATCAACCTGATCGATACGCCCGGGCACCCCGACTTCATTGCCGAGGTAGAGCGCGTGCTGAACGTCCTTGACGGTGCCGTGCTGGTCATCTCCGCCGTCGAGGGCGTGCAGCCCCAGACCCGGATCCTGATGCGGACCCTGCAGCGCCTGCACATTCCCACCCTGTTGTTCGTAAACAAGATCGACCGTGGCGGCGCGGATCCGGAGCGAACGCTGGAGAGCATGTGCCGGAGGCTGACGCCGGCGATCATCCCGCTGGGATCGGCCATCGAGGCGGGTAGTCGCGACGCGCGGTACGCGCCGTTCGCCGCCGACGATGTGGACTTCACGTCCCGGCTCGCCGAGGTCATCGCCGACCATGACGATGAGTTTCTGGGACGCTATCTGGCCGGCGAGACGGCGCTTCTCTACTCGCAGCTCCGCGGTGAGCTGGCAAGGCTGTCCGGTCAGGCCCTCCTGCATCCCGTGTTCTTCGGCTCCGCCATCACCGGTGCCGGTGTGCCGGACCTCACCGCGGGGATCACCGAGTTGCTGCCGGCATGCGCCGGTGACGCCGATGGACCGCTGCAGGGAACCGTCTTCAAGGTCGAGCGGGGGCCGGTGGGTGAGAAGATTGCCTACGTCCGCCTGTTCTCCGGGACAATTCACACCCGGGACCGGCTGCGCTACGGCTGCAGCCAGGCGGGGAAGGTCACCGCCCTCACCGTCTTCGAGCATGGTGCGAGCGTGCGCAGCGGAGCGGTCAGTGCCGGCCGGATCGCCAGGCTCTGGGGGCTCGACGAGGTCCGGATCGGCGACACGATCGGCGCGGCGCCGGCAAGCTCCCAGGACCACTACTTCGCCCCACCGACCCTGGAGACGGCCGTCGTTCCGGTGCGTCCCGACGATAAGGCCTCGCTGCACGTCGCTCTCAGCCGCCTCGCCGAGCAGGATCCGCTCATCAATCTGCGGCAGGACGACCGGCGCGGGGAGATGTACGTCTCCCTCTACGGCGAGGTGCAGAAGGAGGTCATCGGAGCGACCCTGGCAGAAGAGTTCGGCATCGACGTGTCCTTCCGTGAGACATCGGTCATCTGCGTCGAACGGCCGGACGGCACGGGTGAGGCCGTCGAGCGGCTGGGCAAGGGCGATAACCCCTTTCTGGCCACCATCGGCGTCCGGGTCGAGCCGGCCGCACCCGGCAGCGGCATCGACGTCCGGTTTGCCGTTGAGGTCGGGACGGTCCCCTTCTTTGTCTTCGGCTCGGTGGAGGAGTTCGAGCGCGTCATGGCAGAGATCATTCGGAGCGACCTGCAACAGGGCCTCGGCGGCTGGCAGGTGACCGATTGCCGCGTCACCCTGATCGAGTCGGACTACGTGTCACCGGGGAGCTCGGCACGAGACTTCCGGCTTCTGACCCCGCTCGTTCTGATGGCCGCCCTACAGGAGGCGGGCACCATCGTCTGCGAGCCGATCCACCACTTTCGCCTCGAGATTCCGGACGACACCTTCGGCGCCGTGGCCCCACTCCTGGCGCGGCTCGAGGCCGGCCTCCAGTCATCCGGGGCCCAGGGCGCGACGTACCTCCTGGACGGGGACATCAGGGCGGCCCGGGTGCACGAGCTGCAGCGCCGTCTGCCGGCCGCCACCCGGGGCGAGGGCGTGCTGGAGGTTGAATTCGCCGGCTACCAGCCCGCCTCCGAGCCCATTCCGACCCGCCCGCGCACCGATTACAACCCCCTGAACCGCAAGGAGTATCTCCTCCATGTCCTGAGACACGTCTAACCGGGAGGGCACGACGGGAGTACCGGCCTGACCAACCCATTCTCCGTCGGGACGCGGACAAGGGCCGCGTCCCGATGCGTGTCCTCCTCCAGAAAGCAAACGCCCTGGGAGCGCGCCACGCTGCCGTTTGTCATTGCGGACGACGATTACCGCTTGCATCCCTGTATTAGTGAGTGTACACTAACAACCATGAGAGCAGTACGCATGTCGGCCGAGGAGCGGCGGGAGGACATTCTCCGCGCGGCGGTAGTGGAGTTTGCGCGGGGCGGCTTTCACGGCACCTCCACCGAGGCGATCGCGGCCCGTGCCGGTGTCTCGCAGCCCTATCTCTTCCGCTTGTTCGGGACCAAGCGTGACCTCTTCATCGCCACGGTCAATAGCGGCTTCGATCGAGTGGAGGCCACCTTTACGGCCGCTGCCGGCCGCCCGGGCAATCCCTTCGAAAACATGGGGAACGCCTACAAAGACTTGCTGCAGCATCGTGACGAGCTGATGCTGCAATTGCATGCCTACGCCGCCGCCGGCGACCCGGAGATCCAGGCGGCGGTTCGCGCCCGCTATGCCGGACTGTATCGCCTGGTCGAAGAGCTCTCCGGAGCCGGCGAGGAGCAGGTTCTCGCCTTCTTCGCCCTCGGCATGTTCCTCAATGTTGCCGCCGCGCTCGACCTACCGGCGATGGCCCACGCCGATGCCTGGGAGCATCTCTGCCTCGGCCCGCTTCCCGATACCCCATCCTGACGGAGATCCTCCATGTTTGCCTCCCTCGCCCACCTCGCCTATCGCCGCCGCTGGTACGTTGTCGGCCTCTGGCTCGTCCTGCTCGCCGTCGGCCTGGCCGGCGCGTCGCAGGTCAACAAAGTCCTGGGGCCAGGTGACTTCAGCAAGAAGGGAAGCGACGCCGCCACCGCCTCCGCGATTCTGGCCAGGACCTTCCACCAGAACGATCAGCAGACGGTGGTGGTCGTCGTGCGTGATCCGGCCGCGACAGCAGGCACGCCCGCCTTTGCGCGTGTCATCGGCGCCGAGATGCACCGCATTGCCGGCGATCGTGCCTTGCACGTCACCGCCATCGAGAACCCTCTCCTCGCGCACGATCCGCAGATCATCAGCCGCGATCGCCACGCCGCCATCATCACGGCGATGAGTCGCCTGTCCGAGCCGCAGATCGAAGGGCAGATCGATCACCTGCGCTCGCTGCTCCGGCTCTCCGGCATCACGACCTATGTCATCGGCACTCCGGCCGTCAACCATGACTACGCCGTCGCCAGCAAGCAGGACCTCTCCAATGCCGAGACGCTGGCCGTCCCCCTCCTGATCATCATTCTGCTGCTGGTTTTTGGGACGGTCGCGGCTGCTGCCCTGCCGCTGCTGGTGGCCGGCTTCTCGATTCCCCTGGCGCTGGCCGGCGTCTATGTCGTGGCGCACTCGCTCAGCACCTCCATCTACGTCACCAACGTGGTCACCTTTCTGGGATTGGGAATCGCGATCGACTACTCGCTCTTTCTGGTCTACCGCTTCCGAGAAGAATTGCATCTGGCGGAAAACGACGTCGAGGCGGCGCTGGTGCGCACCATGGCCACCACCGGACGCGCCGTCTTCTTCTCCGGCCTCACCGTGGCCACCGGCCTGGCCTCGCTCATCCTCACCGGCCTGTCCTTCATGCAATCCATGGGGATCGGCGGCATCCTGGTGCCGATTACCTCTCTGTTGGTCACGTTGACCCTCCTGCCGGCTGTCCTGTCGATCCTCGGTCCGCGCGTCAATCGCTTGCGGGTCCTGCCGGTGCGCTTCCTCCGTCCCGGATCGGAGGGCCCGTGGCATCGTCTGGCCACGGCCATCATGCACCGGCCGCTCCTCAGCGGCGGTGCCGTCCTGGTTCTGATGCTGGCCCTCGCCTATCCCGCTACCCAGCTGGCCTTCTCCTTCGGCACTCTCAAGAATGCGCCTCAGGTGGCGTCCGTCACCGGCCTCGAGTATGTCCAGAGCCACTTCAATACCACGTCCGATCCGACGCTCCTTGTGATTCAGCGCCGGGCACCGGGGACGCTCGTGACCCAGCGCGCCGACTTTGCGCGCCTAGAAGCGCAATTGCGGCGTGATCCGGAAGTGAAGAGCGTTAGCGGTCCGGCCGAATTTCTCGGGAATCCCGTCGCCCTTCACCTCGTCACCGGGCGCGTGATCAGCCCCGACCTGCGCACGGCGATCGTCACCGTGATCCCGCGCCACGAGGTCGGTACGCGGCAGGCCGAGCAGCTGGTGGAACGCCTGGCCTCCCAGTTGAAGCCGGGACAGCGGCACCTCCTGCCGGGTGACGCCGTCTATGTAGGAGGCGCCCAGGCCACCTACACGTCGTTCAACATCGCCATGTACGACAAGTTCCCGCTCATCATCGTGCTGGTCCTGGCCCTGAGCTACCTGTTCCTCTTCCTCGCCTTCCGCTCTGTTTTCCTTCCGCTCAAGGCGGTCCTCCTCAATCTGCTGTCGGTGAGCGCGTCGTACGGCGTCTTACAGCTCGTTTTCCAGCGAGGCGTCGGTCACCAGGTCCTCGGCTTCTCTCCGGAGAGTGGCGTGGCCTCCTGGGTGCCGATCTTCCTCTTTGCCTTCCTCTTCGGCCTCTCCATGGACTACGAGGTCTTCCTGCTGAGCCGGATCCGCGAGCGCTGGTTGGCGACGGGGCAGAACAACGCCAGTGTCGCCTACGGGCTGGAACGGACGGGGCGGCTCATCACCTCGGCCGCCGTCATCATGGTGCTGGCCTTCAGCGGCCTGATCATGGGACACGAGATCCAGCTCAAAGAGTTCGGGCTGGGCATGGTGGCGAGCGTGGCCCTCGATGCCAGCCTGATCCGCATCGTGCTGGTGCCTTCCATCATGGCGATCATGGGCGAGTGGAACTGGTGGCTGCCGCCGGTCCTGCGCCGCTTCGGCGGACGGCCCGTTCCGTTGATGGCGGAGGAGCCGGAGCCGCTTCCGGCGCGCGCATAAGAAACGGCGGAGCCCCCTAACCGGGCCCCGCCGATTGAATCGCCGTGCTTTCCCTAGGGATTGACCAGCTGCGCGCCCTTGACCTCACGCAGGTTGAAGTACAGGTCGACCAGGATCGCGTAGAGGAACGGAACCGCGAACAGCTCGATGAGGCTGGCGACGACTCCGCCCGCTCCGCCGAAGGCAGCTCCCACCGCGCTCAGGACGGCGAAGAGGATAAAGAGCACCAGGCCATAGACGAGGATCCGCCACCAGTTTCCCTCGGTGAGGCGGCTGCTCTGCGTGAACGACTGTCCGATCCCCGCGTGGTCGATGATGACCGCTTCGGGGACGAACACCCACTTCACCATCAGGTAGATACCCGGGACGATCAACAGAATAAGGCCGACCACGACGGCCAGGAAGTAGAGGATCGACGCGACGATGAACCGCAGGTACGTGCTCGGCGTCAGGGAGGTATAGGCGTCGGCGATACCCATTGGCCGCCCCTCGGCGCGGGCGGCGATGGCGTTGATGAGCGCCGCGGAGCCGGCCAGGCTCGCCAAGCTTGCCAGGAAGCCGGCGCCGTGTCCGACATACGTGAGGATGGCGGCGATGATCATGGCGACGGCGTAGACGCCGATGAAGAGACCCAGATTCTCGACATACAGCTTTCCCGCTGCATCCATCAGGTCGGCGAGGTCCATCTTGCGGGTTCCGGTGAGTTGCATCTAGTACCCCTTTGATACCGCGGCGTTGAGTGCTTTGTAGGCGCATGCTACTACGCGCGTAGACTGGTGGCAAGCACAGGGTCGATTCTTGCAGGGGACGAAAGTCAGGAGGTAACGGCCATGGACAACGACAACAGCTGGACCGAAACCGACGAGAGTGAGGTCGAGCAGGAATCCGACCTCATGCTGGGGTTCGTCTGGCACGACGAGGAGAAGCACTGGCACCCGGTGGCGTTCTCCTACCCGGATACCTTCTCCGATGCCGATGTGGATCGTCTGGAGCAGTTCCTTGATCGCGTCGCCGACGAACTGACGCAAGCCGGCTTCACCATTCCGGAAGGGGCAGGTAGCCAGTCGTCATAGGACTCGCACGAGCCGGACGAGGGGACAGTACTCGCTGTGTTTCGCGGATGCCGCGGCGCGAGGCGCGGCCAGGACCACGCCGAGACAATCCTTCCCCCGGCTGCGTGCGGTATGCTCAGGTGACTAAAAGGAGGCGACTTTCGTGAACATCACCGTCACCCCGCGAGCAACCGAGGAACTGAAGAAGGCCAGGGACGCTCGCCCCGCGGACGTGCCGCAAGACATTCGTATCCTCGTCGCATCACAGTGCGGCTGCGGCTCCGCGCACTTCCAGATGGGCTTCGATGAGGCGCAGCCGGATGATACACAGGTCGATCTGGGGGGCGTGACCCTCGTCATCGATCCCGATTCGGCGCCGTTCCTCGAGGATGCCCAGGTAGACTGCTCCGACGAGCTGGTGGGCCCCAATTTCCGCATCCAGACCGCCAACGGTGGTGGGTGCGGCTGCGGCGGTGGCCACGGCCACCATCACTAGGATCGAGAGGATCTAAGAGCCGTCTGGGTGCCGGGGGAGGCGGATCGTGAAGATCGCTCCCCCGCCCGGCCGGTTACGCGCCTCGATCGATCCGCCGTGGCGGTCCACGATGTCGCGCACGGCGGCGAGCCCAATCCCGGTCCCCGGTATCTTGCCGGCAACGTTCCCGCCACGTCGGAAGCGATCGAAGACGTGCGGCAGATCGCCGGCCGGGATACCCACGCCGCGATCCGCCACGCTGAGAATTGCCGTGTCTCCGTCTGCTCGGACTTTCACGGTGATCTCCCCGCCCGACGGACTGTACTTGATGGCGTTGGAGAGCAGATTGGCGAGCGCTCGCTCCAGACGAGAGACATCCCACATCCCCTCGACCGGTTCCCTGGCATCAACCCTGATATGGTGCCGGTCCGAGACGTTCTGTTGATCGGCAGCGGCGTTCCGCGCCAACTGGACGAGGTCGGTCGCGGTGGGATGAAGCGCCAAGGGACGTCCGATCTGAATGTTGGCAACGTCCAGCAATTCGCCGATGAGCGAGGTCATGCGATTCAGGCCGCTCTCGATCCGGTCGAGATCCTCGGCCAGTTGCGGCGGGTCGAGCATTCCCCGGAGGGCGCGGCGCCGCAGGAGTTGCAGTCGTCCCTTGACGCTGGTGAGTGGAGTCCGGAGGTCGTGCGCGGCGGCCGAGAGGAAGTCATCCTTTTGCCGCTCCACGTCGTACTCGGCGGTGACGTCTCGCACCGTCAGCACGGCGCCGACCAGCACACCGTCGTCGGTCCGCACCGGTTTGGCGCCGGCCCGGATGATCACTTCCGTCCCATCCGGCCGCTTGACCCGCAGGGGGACATTGGTCGTGATCTCACCCTTCCGAATGGCGCGCGACATCGGCAGATCGAGCGACGGGTACGGCTCGCCGTCGAGGGTAAACACGTGGTACGCGCGGCTGTACTCTTCCGGGCCGACACCCAGTTCGGCCACGCCATAGATACGGCATGCTTCCTCGTTGACAAACACCAGCCGTCCGTCCGGATCGGCGATGATGACCCCTTCCGCGATCTGGCCCAGGACTGCCTCGCGCTCCGCCACTAACCGTTCCATGTGCCGGCGTGCCGACTGCTCGGCCTCAAAGAGGCGCGCACGCTGCGCTTCCGCCTCCTTGCGGGCCGTCACGTCCTCGGTGATGGAGATCGAGTAGCGGATGTCGCCGCTCTCGTCCCGCAGAGTCCGTACCGTGACGTGCGACCAGACGACGCTGCCGTCCTTGCGCAGAAAGCGCTTCTCCACCTGGAAGCCGCCCTGTCCGGCATCCGCTGCCTGGCGGTTGATTTCCTGGTCAAGCTCGACGTCATCCGGGTGCGTGACCTCCAGGTAGTGCCGGCCGATTAAATCGTCGGCCTCGTAGCCCAGCATGCGACGTCGTGCCGGATTCACGGCGAGGTACCGGCCGTCGCGATCGATCAGGGCGATCCCGATCGGCGCTTGCTCAAAGATGGTGCGGAGACGCTCCTCACTTCCCTGCAGCGCTTCCTCGACACGGCGCCGGTCCGTGATGTCCTCGACCATCACAATGGCCACGACGGAGCGCCGGGAGCGGCGAACTGCCGTCACATTGAGTCGGCCCCAGACGACGCTGCCATCCTTCCGGATATAGCGCTTTTCGATTTGCCCTGCTCCACGGCGACCGGAGAGCAAATCGGCGTGGAGCGCCGACTGAGTCTCCTGGTCGAGAGGGTGCGTATAGGCGGCAGATGGTAGCGATCGCAGTTCCTCCTCGCTGTAGCCCAGAAAGGAGCGAAAGGCGCGGTTGCTTTGCAGAATGTCTGCCCTCTCGACGACGTCGCCCTCGCCGTGAAGCTCGAGGAGAGCGATCCCCAGCGGCGCCTCCTCGAACGTCAGGCGAAACCGCTCCCGGCCCTGACGTCTGTCCTCACTCATCGTGTCGGCGATCTCCTGGTGGCTGAGCACCACCCCGATCACCTCTCCGTCGCCGTCCCGGAGCGGAAAAGCCCGCGCGCTTACCCAGCGATACGGAATGCCGGCGATGCCGGGGAGAGTGTCGTCCGGCTGGTAGCGGATCGCCGGCAGATCGACGGTCTCACCGGCGAAGGCGCGCCGGATGAGGGGCATAAGGCCCTTCTCGACCAGCTGCTCGTCGGCCAGGATGTTGTAGTCCTGGATGGCGTCACGAGATGTCCCCCAAAGGCATTCCCAGGCCGCGTTCACGGCCAGCGTGGACCCGTCCGGGGCAAAAACTTGCAGGCTGGTCGGCGACTGTTCGAAAACGGTCCGAAAGAGAGCGAGCGCCGCATCGGTAAGGGGACCAGTGGTCATCCAGGCATTATCGGTTACTGGATGACACTAACGCACAACGCATGCGTATATTTTGGTGTTGGATAGAGAGTGCCATAATGATGGCGGCGGCGCTCAGGGGGAGTGCGCAGCGGGGGATGGTGTGGTCCGCGCTCGGCTGTCTTGATGGCCGGGCTGCCGGCTGATGAGCAAACGGAGGTATCCCCTCCGGGGAGGGATCGTGTCGAAACGAGTCCTGATCGTCGAGGACGAGCAAGATGTCGCCACGCTCATCTCCGGCGTTCTCGATCTGGAGGGCTACGAGACACGGCTGGCGGTGGGAGAAACGGCCATGGAGTCGGCCCTCGAGTTTCGTCCCGATGTTGTCCTGCTCGATCTCATGATGCCGGTCGTCGATGGTTTCCAGGTCGCACGCCTCTTGCATGGGGAGCGTCAGACTGCCGATATCCCGATCATCGTCATGACCGCCATGCACGACGCGGCGGCCCGGGGCGCGGAATTGGGAGCAGCGCATGTCCTGGCCAAACCCTTCGACATTGACGACATGCTCCATCAGATCGATCAAGCGACGGCCTGATCGGCGGGTCCGGTCTAAGCTGAGGCGACACCCCTGGGGAGGGAGACATGACCGAGACCGCGCCTGTCGCTGATCCGCTGACCGACGAAGCCGTTCGCCATTTGCAAGGTCTCTTGCAGATCGACACCAGCAACCCTCCCGGTAACGAGACGGCGGCAGCGGACTATCTGGCGGGTATCCTGCACGCCGCGGGCTATGACCCCGCCGTGCTCGCCGCGGTCCCGGGACGCGGGAATGTCGTCGCGCGCTACCCCGGAACCGGAGAACTGCCGCCCTTTCTCCTGTACGGACACGTGGATGTGGTTCCTGCCGACGAGGCGAGCTGGAATCGCGGGCCGTTCTCGGGAGAGATCGCCGACGGGTGCGTCTGGGGACGCGGCGCTCTCGATATGAAGAGCATGGTGGCGCAGGAGCTAATGGTCATGCTTCTCCTCCAGCGCAACGGGGTGCGCCTCCGCCGCGACGTCATCTTCGCGGCGACCGCCGATGAGGAAGTGGGCGGCGACGTCGGCATCGGATTCCTGGTGGACGAGCACCCCGATCTGGTTCGCGCCGAGTACGCGCTGAGCGAGGGGGGCGGGACCACGATGTACATCGGCGGGAAGGAGTTCTACGACATCCGAACCGCCGAGAAGGGGACCTACCGATTCGCGCTGCGCACCGCGGGAACTCCCGCGCACGCCGCCATCCCGCGCCCCGACACGGCCGTCGAACGGGCCGCCCGCGCCGCCACCGCTCTGGCCACGACCCCGCTCCCCTTTCGGACCACGGCCACCGCGGCCGCCTTCTTCCGGGAGACAACGCGAGCCCTCGGACTGCCGGAGGGAGAGAGAGTGCTGAGCGAGAAGAATCTGGAGCGTGTGATGGGCCGGCTGCCCGCCGATCTCCAGCACTTCCTCCATGCCATCACCCACGACACCGCCGTGCCCACGGGGCTACGGGCCGGCCGTAAGATCAACGTCATTCCGGGAGAGGCCGAGGTGCTGGTTGATGGACGCTACCTGCCGGGTCAGACGCCGGAAGGCTTTGTCGAGGAGGTGCGCGCCGTGGTCGGCACGGGAGCGGTTCTCGAACCGATCGATGTGACGCGTCCCCTGGAAGATCCACCCGGTGGTCTGCTGTACGAGACGATCGTCGACGTCATGCGCCGGCACGCGCCGCGCGCCACCCTCCTTCCGACCATGCTGGCCGGTGCCACCGACGCCAAGCACGTCGGCCGTCTCGGCACGACCTGCCTCGGTTTCGGGCCGTTACGCGTCCCGCCCGGCTTTCCCTCCGACAGTCTGGTCCACGGCCATAACGAGCGCGTGCCCATCGAGGGCTACATCTGGGGCATCAACGTGCTCTACGACATTGTCACCCGGTTCTGTTCGTAGCCGCAGGTGTCACCCGGTCTGAATCATGCTCAGGTCTGGACATGACTGCAGAAGATCAGGATCGCGGAACCAATAAGCACACCGGTGGCCCGGAGGGCGGGCCGCGAGCGGCCGAGCCCGACGAGCAGCGCGCCGCATTGGGGAACAGTGCGGCGCATGCCGGTCCCGATCACGTGAGTGAGAGCCAGGGAGCGGAATCGCCGACCAGCGCTGCCGACCGCGGGAGCGACTAGGGCCGGCACATCTCCCGGAACGCCACACAGCCCCTACCCGGCTAGCCGTCGGGTAAGGGCCGTGCAATGGTCACCTGGCGCCCTGCCGGCTCAACTCATCGTGCAGGCGGCTCCGTGCGCGACGAGATACGCCTCGACGGCGCTCGATGTGGTCCACAGAGTCACTTTTTGACCGTGAACCATCAAGGTGCAGGAGTAGGCGGGCAGATAGGTGGGAGGAAGCGTGGACGCATGCGTGAGCGGGGAGCGGGCGACCACCCCCGAGAGGGCCAAAAGGCCGACAATCACGCCTGTCATGACATTCTTGCGCATCTTCGATCCTCCGAATCACATGCCTGCGGTCGCTCGCTCGACCGCTAAGCGGCATTCAATCACGGAGCCGGCCACCGGGACAGGGCCGGAGGTCCTGTAAGCGGGGGGCCGGAAGGTGGTCTGCGTCAAGCCCGGCGAGATCGCGGAGAGGTCTACTCGGTCAGCTGAGCTTCTGCTGGAGCTGTCGTATAGGTTCCAGATAGAGCCGCGTGAATGTAGGGAAGGCCAGGATCGTATCATCCAGCACCTGAATCGGGACCCGAGCACGAATGGCAAGCGTGGCAAATTGGACCCACTCCCCGGCGAGCGGGCCAACCGCCCACGCTCCCACCAGCACCTTCTCCTGGCGGTCGGCGACGAGACTGAGCCCTCCCTGGTATCCCTTGCCGTAGGTCTCGGCGCGGGAGGCGGCGCTCAGTGGCACGTGGGCTTCGACCAGATCCATGCCCTGCGGTGCTTGCTGCTGCTCGGTCATGCCGACCGAGGCGACCTCCGGATCGGTATACGTGACCCGGGGAATCGCACGATAGTCGGCCGGACGCGGTCGGCCCAGGATATCCTGCACGGTGACATACCCTTGATAGTCGGCGACATGGGTGAACCCGGCCACGCCGGTCACGTCCCCGACCGCCCAGACGTTCTCGCCGGCGCGGCAGTGATCGTCGATCTTGACGCCTTTCTTGGTTGCCGTGACGCCGACGTGCTCCAGGCCCAATCCCTCCGTGTCGGCATGACGTCCGGTTGCCACCAGCACTTCCTGGGCGGTGAGCGTCTCCCCGTTATCCAGAGTGGCGGTCTTGCCCTGCGCCGTCTCCTCGAATCGCACGGCCTTCCGCCCCAGGTGCAGTCTGATCCCAATGGCCTCGAACCGCTTCGCTAGATGCGTGGCCGCCGCGGGACTTTCACTCCCCAGCAGCTGAGGCGCTGCCTCCACGATAGAGACCTGTGCCCCGTAGCCGTGTAGCGCCTGACCCAGCTCACAACCGATGGCGCCGCCTCCAATGATGAGGACGCTCTTCGGCACGGTCTGGAATGCGGTCGCCTCCCGATTGGTCCAGTAGTTGATCTCTTTCAGACCCTCGATGGGGGGAATGGTGGCGAGAGAACCCGTCGCTACCACGATCCGCTGTGTCGGCAGCACGCGGCCGTTGACCCGCACTTCTCCGGGCCCCGTGATCGTTGCCTCACCACGGAAGAAATCAATGCCGGCCGCTTTGAGCTCCTCGACCGGCGCGCTGTCGTTCCAGTCTCGGACCATGTAGTTGCGGTAGTGCGCGACTTCCGGCCAGGTCAGGCCGGGCTCGCCGACCCCGAACCCGTGCCGCGCCTCCCACCTGATCGTTCCCGGGCGGAGCAGCGTCTTGCTGGGGATGCAGCCCCAGTACGCACAGAGGCCGCCCACGAGTTCCCTCTCGATGGCGGCAACCCGCAGTCCTGCCTGGTGGAGCGGCCAGATCACACTACCCCCGGCCGTCCCCACACCTATGACAATCGCGTCGTATCGAGTCGCATCGTCCACCCCGCACCTCCCGCGCGCCTTGCCGAGGACACGATCCATTTTGACCTACCACCCCTGGGCGCCGGTGCCCTTCGCTCCCCAGCCTCCGGAATCCCGTCCCGTCGAGTACGATACCGGGCATGAGCATCACCGATCCCATGGCGGCCGCGCTCGATTCCTGCCTGTCGATCCGGCAGGGGGTGCTCCATCTGGAGGACGTCTCGCTGGTCGATCTGGCAGCCCGGTTCGGGACACCTCTCTATGTCGTGTCGGAAGGGCAACTCCGGCGCAACGCGCGTGCCTTTCGGGCGGCATTCGCGGCCGCCTGGACGGAAGGACCGGTGCGCATCCTGCCGTCGATCAAAGCCAACTTCTCGCTTGCCTTGCGCCGTATCCTGACCGACGAGGAATTGGGCTGTGACACTTTCGGGGCCGGCGAGCTGCATGCCGCGCTCAGATCCGGCGTTCCCCCGGAGCTCATCTCGGTCAACGGGACGGCCAAGGACCGCGGTCTGATCGAGCGCGCCGTCTCGAAGGGGGCGAAGATCACGCTCGACAGCGCGGTGGAGATCGACCTGGTTCGGAAGGTCGCGCGCGATCTGGGTATGCAGGCCGTCGTCCGCGTCCGCCTGCGCCCGGACTATCAGGGCCTCGATCAGCCATCGGAGTTCTATGCCGGCTCGCTGACCGTCGCGCAGGCTGCCGCGCGGTACAAGCCCGGCATTCCGCTGGAGGATCTCATCCCGGCAGGCCGCGAGGCGTTGCACGCCCCTGAGCTCCAGATCCGCGGCGTGATGGCCCACCTTGGCCGGCACAGTGCGGATCTCGCGGTGTGGAGGCGGATGGCTGCGAGCATCGCCGACGTCGTGGCAATCCTCCAGGAGGCTTGGGACGGCTGGATGCCGCAAGAAATCGATCTGGGCGGGGGATTCGCCGTTCCGCGCGATCCCTTCGGCCGCGCCCACGGTCGTGAGAACGCACCACCGGCTCCGGCCATTCCGGAGTATGCCGAGGCGATGGCCTCCGGCCTCCGCCAGGGCTTGCTCGACCGCGGCCTCTCGCCGATCGGAATCGCCCTCGAAGTCGAGCCGGGGCGGGCCATGTACGGCAACACCGGCGTTCACCTGGCGGCGGTGCGCAACATCAAAGAGCAGAGCCGGCCTTTCTCCTGGCGCTGGGTGGAGACCGACACCTCTGATGTCTTTCTCCTCGATACGGTGCTGGAAGGTAATCGCTGGATCGTCGTTCCGGCCGGGGCTGCCGATGCACCACCGACCCAGCAGGCGGATATCGTCGGCCTGTCCTGCGGCTTCGACGTCATCGTCGGCCAGGCCTCCGTCCCGGCGCTCACGCCCGGCGATATCCTGGCCTTTCTCGACACCGGGGCGTATCAGGATGCGAGTGCCAATAACTTCAATGCCCTGCCCCGGCCGGCCACCGTCCTGGTCTCGGGTGAGCGCGCCGAGACGATCAAGCGCCGGGAGACGCTGGACGACGTCTTCAGCCGTGACGTCATTCCCCCGCGCCTGGATTCGCTCCCGTGATCACCTCCCGCCTCGATCACGTCGGCATGGTCGTCCACGACCTTGATCGCTCGCTGGCCTTCTATCACGACCTGCTCGGCATTCCGCTCCTGGGGAGGGGGGAGGACATCGGCGCCGACGCGATGGCGATGACCGGCGACGGCCGCCGCCTCCGCTACGCCGACCTCGACCTCGGCGGCCGCATCCTCGAGCTCCTGCAGTACGTCGACCAGGCGGATGGCATCGACAATGGTCAGGACGCCCCCCGCATCCACGTCGGCATCCTGGTCACCGACCTCACGGCGATGCTGGCACGTCTTCGGGGGGCGGGCATCATCCCTCGCTCCGAGCCGATCGAGCTATCGGAGCCGGCACATTGGGCCGGCGCTCGCTGCGTCTATGTCTCCGATCCCGACGGTCTGACCATCGAGTTGGTGGAGCGGCGGTCGAGGTAACAGCTGTTCAGACCGGCTCGAGGCGTTACCCCCTGGCCAGGATGCCGCACAGCCGCTCCGCGGCGATATTCCGGCCCGTCACGACGACAGCGATCTTCCCCTCTTTATCCGGTAGCTTGCCGGTGCGCAGGGCGGCGATGCCGACGACCGCCGACCCCTCCAGTGCCACGTGTATCTCCTGGAACGTTGCCGCAATGGTCTCCGCAATCTCCTCCTCCGAGACCAACACCATCTCATCCACGGCTTTCTGAGCCAGCGGGAAGGTGATCGATCCGGGCTGGATGTTAGCGGCAAGCCCATCGGCGATGGTGGGCAGGATGGGAATCTCGACCAGCCGGCCGGCGGCCAGTGCTTGCTCCATGGCGGGCGACGCCGAGGACTGGACGCCGACGACGCGAATTGAGGGCCTGACTGCCTTCAGCCAGGTGCCGATCCCGCTGATCAGTCCGCCGCCTCCCACCGGCACCAGCACTGTCGTCAGATCCGGCACATCCTCCAGCAACTCGACGCCGATTGTTCCCTGACCTGCCACGACCCAGGGATCGTTGTAGGGAGAGACGAAGACGGCGCCGCTCTCATCCGCGAGCTGCAGTGCCCGCCGCTCGGCATCGTCATAGGACGGGCCACCCGTCAGGAGGCGCACCGGGAACCGCTGCAGGGCGGAGATCTTGGCCGGGCTGGCATTGTCCGGCGTCACGATGGTGGCCTGCACGCCAAGACGCGACGCGGCATAGGCGAGGCCGAGGCCGTGATTGCCGGCGGAGGCGGTCACGACGCCGCGCTCCCGCTGCTCTGCTGTCAGGTGCGCCACCGCTGCGGTGGCACCGCGTACCTTGAAGCTGCCCGTCGGCTGCCAGTATTCCTCTTTAAGAAACACTGTGGCCCCGCTGATCTCCGAAAGCCAGGGCGACGGCTCCAGCGGCGTGCGGTAGACGGCGCCCTCGATCGCCTGGCGCGCCTCCGGGATGCGGGCGAGGATCTCCGGTAGGGTTGTGATCACCCCCCAGGGTAGCGCGGGTTGTCTTCGCTCAGTCCGATGCGATCAGCGTCGGACGGTCGCTCATGCCCAGCGCCTCCCACTGTGCCCGGTCATGCCCGAAGATCACGCGCGCGCCCCGTGCCAGATCCTGCAGGCGCTCGATGCTCTCGCGGGCCGCCGCCACATCGCTGACCGCTCCCAGCTTTCCGGTGCGCCAGTGCTCCTCCGTGTACACGGCATCCCATGTGAAGAGGAGGGGGCCGCTCGGCAGCCGGATCAGCATCGACTGGTGGCCGGGCGTGTGACCGGGCGTGTGGAGCATCTGGACACCGGGTAGCGGACTCCAATCGCCGTTCTCCACCCGAAACTGCAGGCCGGGGGTGTCCCACACCGGAAGATACGCATCACTATTGGCCACCTCCAACTCGGCACTCTGCACGGCAACGGGGACGCCGGCAAAGAAGGTGTTGCCACCGGCATGGTCGAAGTGCAGGTGGGTATTGATAACGAGATCGAGGTCGCGCGCGGCGAGTCCCAGGGCGGCAAGCTGCCGGTCGATGCGCTGGTCCTCCGCCATCACCGGCCGGATCCAGGCCGTCTCCATCCCGTACTCCCGCTCGAGTCCCTCCGGATCGGTGGCGGCCGGCGGCATCCCGGTATCCACCAGGACGTGCTGCCCCGCATGCTCCAGCAGCACCTGCATCACGGGGAGCAAGACACGCCGGCGTGAATCATCGCCGGGATGGATGACGGCGCGATCGACGTCGACGCTGCCACCGGAGAGGAGATAGACCTTCACTCCTCCTCTTCCAGCGCTTCCAGACGCTGCTCCAGTCGGGCGACCGTGGACCAGAGCACTTCGACCGACGCCACCAGGTGCGCCAGCACGCGGAGCAATTCCGCCACGATCGGCTCTGCTTCTCCCCACTCTGTCCCTTGTAGCTCACGCACCCGGCGGAGGAGATAGTCGCGATCGGCACCGGCGCCTTCTGCCTGGCGAATCGTCAGCTGGCGCAGGAGGCCGTCAATCTCTTCGTCGTCGAAGACGCGCCGCAGCTCCTCGATCGCGTCGTCGAGAGAGCGGTACGGAGGATTCACTCTTCGTCCGGGTTGATGACGATGATCTCTTCCTGCGGCTGATCGGCTGACGTGGTATCACCCATATACCCCTCGGTGGGCGGATCGTAGGGATCCGGATCGTGTCCCGCACCTACCTCCACGCCGCCGCTGGTGGTGCCGGAGTAGCCGGTTCCCTGGCGTACCGTTCCCGGTCCGGCCACTTCCGCGCCCGTCGGAAACGGCGTCTCGGCACCCTGCCGGATCTCGACATCTTCGCGGTTCTGCTCCTCGGACATGGGGAGGCCTCCTTCTTTGGACGGTCGGCACGTCCCGCGCGGGTTCTTGACTCCGTCTTGGCCGCCTCGAATGGCGACCGGCCTCCCTGCATCGTTTGCCGTTCGAAACCAAGGCCGGCACTCGGGCAGGCCACGACGAGCGGGTCCATGCCAGGCAGCGTTATGCACTCCATTATGGACACGGGACAGGACTTATCCCGCGAACGGCCGACGCGCGATGTATTGTCCCTGCCCCAGCTGTCCCACGTACCGGCCGTCCTCCACGATGACCTCGCCGCGCAGTAGCACCGTTTCGACGGCACCCCGGACCGGCTTCCCCTCCCATGGCGAGTAGTCGCTCCCGCTGTGCTGGGTTGCCACCCCCATGATCCACTCCGCCTCGGGATTGAAAATGACAAGATCGGCGTCAGTGCCGGGTGCGATTGTGCCCTTGCGGGGATAGAGGCCCATGAGGCGAGCCGGCGCGGTGGCGACGGCGTCGACGAACCGGTTGAGAGATAGACGGCCGGAAGCCACGCCCTCCGAGTAGAGCAGCGGAAGACGCTCCTCGGCGGCGGGGATGCCGTTGGGAATCCGGCGGAAATCATCGCGGCCCAGCGCCTTCTGCTCGAGTGTGAAGGCGCAGTGATCGGAGCCGGCCGTCTGCAGGGAACCGGAGGACAGGCCGGACCAAAGGGCCTCGTGGTGAGCAGCGGAACGGAGCGCCGGCGAGAGGACGTAGCGGGCGCCCGCAAAATCGGGGCGAGCCAGATCGTCGGCCGTCAGCGTGACGTACTGCGGACAGGTTTCGGCATAGACGGGATGCCCGCGCCCCTGGGCGGCACGGATATGGTCCAGCGCGTCCGCACTCGTCACGTGGACGATCAGAAGCGGCGCTCCGGCCAGTTCCGCCAGCACGATGGCGCGGTTGGTAGCTTCGGCTTCGACCGCCGGCGGACGGCTCGCCGCGTGATAGCGTGGCTCTGTCTTGCCCGCGGCAACCAACTGCCCCTGCAAGGCGGCCACGACATCCCCGTTCTCGCAGTGGATCATGACGAGCGCGCCGTGCCTGTGCCCTTCCTGCAGGGCACGGAAGAGGGTGTCGTCATCCACCATCACGGAGCCCTTGTAGGCCATGAGGCACTTGAGGGTGACCACCCCCTCCTCCACGACCCGCGGAATCTCCCGGATTGCCTCGGGATGCAGATCGGTGACGGTGATATGGAAGCCGTAGTCGACGGCACTCGCACCTGCCGCTTTCTCCTGCCAGGCGCGGATACCCGCCAGCAACGATCCGCCCCGCTGCTGCATGGCAAAATCGACGACCGTCGTCGTCCCCCCCAGTGCGGCCGCGACGCTCTCCGTCTCCCACGGTTGCGAGACCGTCCCCGAGACCGGCAACCCAAAGTGAGTATGCTCGTCCACGCCGCCGGGAAAGACATAGCGGCCGGCGGCGTCGATCGTCCGATCAGCCGGCCCCAGGTTCCGGCCAACCGCGACGATGACCTCATCCTCGACGAGGATATCGGCCGGGACGGTATCGGCCGCCGTGACCACAATCCCGTCCGTGATCAGTGTTCGCACGGGCTTATGGTACAGGCCTTGACTACCATCGAGATGAATCCATGATCAGTGAAGACGACGTCCTCGAGTACCACGGGGGAGAACGGCCGGGGAAACTGCAGATCACCCCCACCAAGCCGCTCCTCACCCAGCGTGATCTGTCGCTGGCCTACACTCCCGGTGTCGCCTATGCCGTCGATGCCATCCGCCGGAATCCACTGCTGGCGTACGACTACACGGCGAAGGGAAACCTCGTCGCGGTGGTCACCAACGGGACGGCGGTGCTGGGTCTGGGGAATCAGGGACCCCTGGCCGCCAAACCGGTGATGGAAGGGAAGGCCGTTCTCTTCAAGCGCCTGGCCGACGTGGATGTCTTCGATATTGAGCTCGATGCCCCGACGGCGCAGGACGTCATCACCGCCGTCCGGACCATTGCCCCCGGCTTCGGCGGCATCAATCTGGAAGATATCGCGGCGCCGGCAGCGTTCGAAGTGGAAGAGCAGCTCAAAGCGACGCTCTCCATTCCCGTCTTCCACGACGATCAGCACGGCACCGCCATCGTCGTGGCGGCCGCTCTTCTCAATGCGCTGGAACTGACCGGCAAGGATCTCCACGCGATCAAGATCGTCGTGGTGGGAGCGGGTGCCGCCGGAGTCGCGACGGCCAGAATGTTCTTGCATCTTGGAGTCCCGCGCGAGCACATCACTATGTTTGACCGGGTCGGTGAGGTCGTGGCGGGGCGAGCCGAGGAAATGGATCCCTGGAAGGAGCGCTTCGCTCAGCCGGGACCAGCGCGGTCACTCGGCGAGGCATTGCAGAGCGCCGACGTTCTGCTGGGTGTCGCCGCTGCCAACATCGTGACTCCTGACATGCTGCAGGCCATGGCGCCGCGCCCTATCCTCTTCCTGCTCGCCAATCCGGAGCCGGAGATTGCCTACGACCTGGCGGTGGCGAGCCGGCCCGATGCCGTCGTCGCCACCGGCCGCTCCGACCATCCCAACCAGGTCAACAACGTCCTGGTCTTTCCATACATCTTCCGTGGCGCGCTTGACGTCCAGGCGAGCGCCATCGACGAGGCGATGATGCTGGCAGCGGCGGAAGCGCTCGCGTCTCTGGCCAAGGAGCCCGTGCCGGAAACGGTACTGCGCGCCTACGGTCTGCAGCACCTGCGCTTCGGCAAGGACTACATCATTCCCAAGCCGAACGATTACCGGGTGCTGGATTGGGTCGCGCCGGCCGTGGCGGAGGCGGCCATCCGCAGTGGAGTCGCGCGGCGCGTTATCGACATCCGGGACTATCGCGAGCGCCTCCGGATCGGCTACCAGCGCGGCTGGCAGATCATCCACGCCATCATGGAGAAAGCGGAGGCCGAGCCCAAGCGCCTGGTCTTCGCCGAAGGGGAAAATCCGAAAATCCTGCGCGCGGCCGGGCAGATCGAGCGCCAGGGGCTCGGCCGGCCGATTCTGCTGGGCCGGCCCGCCGCTATCACCCGGCAGCTGGAGGAGCTGGGCTCCCGTGCGACACCGCAGGTCATCGACCCCGACGCCTCCCCATGGCTGCCCGAGTTCGCCGAGGAGATTTTCCGCCTCCGGCAGCGCCGCGGTGTCACCATGCACCGCGCCGAGGAGATGGCGCGCGATCCGAACATCTTCGGCCTCATGATGCTGCGGACCGGCCGCGCCGACGGCTTCCTCTCCGGCCTCAGCTACGAGTATCCCCGCGTGGTACGTCCCATCCTGGAGTTGATTCGAACGCGTCCCGGTGTCGGAACCATGGCCGGCGCCTATCTCGTCCTGGCGCGAGGGAGAGCCTACTTCTTCGCCGACGGCCTCATCAACATCAATCCCAATGCGGTCGATCTGGCCGAGATCGCCATCCTCACCGCCGATTTTGCTCGACAGCTCGATATCCAGCCGCGCGTTGCCCTGATCTCCTTCTCCAACTTCGGCTCGCTGCGGACGCCGGAATCGGAGAAGGTGGCGCAGGCGGTGCAGATCGTCCGCGAACGCCGGCCCGATCTCGAGGTAGACGGCGAGATGCAGGCAGATACCGCCCTCGACGCGGCCATTGCCGAGGAGTACTATCCCTTCAGCCGCGTCGCCGGGGCGAATGTCCTCATCTTCCCCAACCTCGATGCCGCCAACTCGTCCCTCAAAGTGCTCTCCCAACTCGGTGAGATGGCGGTGATCGGCCCGATTTTGCTGGGCGCCGCCCATCCTGCCCAGGTTCTCCAGCACGGTAGTGACCTGCGCGATATCGTCCGCATGGCAGCCCTTACCACGGTGGAAGCCTTGAGTGTGGAAGCGTAATGATGGTGCAGGGCACCGTCTCGCTGGGTATCAGGACCCAGCAGCGTCTCCTGCCAGTGTGGCCACAGAGGCGGGGAGCTTGACCAGGTCGCCCGTAACATTCCTGCAACAGTGCGGCGGGTACTCTGTATCAGGAGCAGTCAGGACGACGCCGAGGAGGGCGCATAATGCCGTTTTCTCTGGTTCCGCGCGAGCGCCAGTTCTTTGTCCTATTTCGAGACAACGCGGCCACCATGGTCGAGAGCCTCCAGGTGCTCGATTCCCTCTTGGCGAACACGACCGGCGACTACGCCGACGAGGCCCGGCGCCTGCGCGACCTGGAGCACAAAGCGGACGAGACAACCCACAAAGTCAACAACGAGCTCAACCGCACCTTCATCACCCCCTTCGACCGCGAGGATATCTATGCCCTGGCCTCCGCCATCGACGATGTCGTCGATCTGTCGGAGGAGACGGCGGACACCATCGTGCTGGACGGGATCCACGAGATCACCCCCGAAGCGCAGAAGATGGGAAAGATACTGCTGTCCATTGGACACGAGGTAGCCGAGGCCATCGACAAGCTCGAGAAGCAAACCGACCTTCATGAGTACTGGGTTCGCATCCATGAGTTAGAGAACGAGGCGGACGCCGTGACGCGCTCCGCAATCGGCGCGCTCTTTCAGAACGGATACGACCCGATCTACGTCATCAAGTGGAAGGACGTGTACGCCCTTCTGGAGAAGACCGTGGACCGTGCAGAGGATATCGCCAAGATCCTCGAGACGATCTCGATCAAGAATGCATAACCTCGCCCTGACGATCCTCGTCATCGCGGTGGCCCTCTTCTTCGACTTCACGAACGGTTTTCACGATACGGCGAATGCCATCGCGACCTCCGTTTCAACGCATGCGCTCTCGCCGCGTGCCGCCGTGATTCTCTCCGCCGCCATGAACTTCGTGGGAGCTTTCGTGACCACCAAGGTCGCCGCCACCATCGGGGGGGGTGTGATTCCCGCGGCCCAGACCACCCTCATCATGGTGCTGGCCGCCGTCATGGGGGCGATCACCTGGAATCTCATTACCTGGTATCAGGGGCTTCCCAGCAGTTCCACGCATGCCCTTGTGGGCGGTCTGATCGGTGTCGGGATCGTGGCCATCGGGTTTGGCGGTGTGAAGTGGGCCAGTGTTATTGGGAAGATCGTCGTTCCGCTGGTGATCTCGCCCATCCTGGGCTTTATCGTGTCGTATATCGGGATGCTGCTCATCTACTGGCTATTCCGCGGGACGCGGCCGCGTGCCGTCAACGGCGGTTTCCGCTTCGCTCAGATCTTTTCAGCTGCCTTTGTCTCCTTCAGTCACGGCACCAACGACTCTCAGAAGACGATGGGCATCATCACCCTGGCCCTCGTCACGCAGGGCTATCTGAGCCGATTCGCCGTACCCGTTTGGGTCATCGCCGCCGCCGCCTGTGCCATGGCATTCGGCACCTACGCCGGTGGCTGGCGCATCATCCGCACTATGGGTACCCGCCTGTACAAGATCTCTCCGGCCGAAGGGTTCGACGCCCAGCTGGTGGCTGCCATCATCATCCAGGGTGCCGCCCAGTTCGGCCTGCCGGTCAGCACGACCCATGTCGTCACCGGGGCGGTCCTCGGTGCCGGCACGACCGACAACCCTTCCGCGGTGCGGTGGGGCGTCGGCATCAACATCGTGACTGCCTGGATTCTGACAATCCCCGCCGCGGCCGTCGTCGCCGGTGTTCTGTACTTCCTGGTGCACTTCATCGCTCGCTAGAGTGAGATATGACGACGGAAGATCGGGTCACCGACGGCGCACCGATCGTGGCGGAGGGCGACCATGTCTCGCCGCAGGAAGCCACTCCGGAACGTGCGATCTTTCACGTGCCGGCGCGCCACAACCCGCGGTTGCAGGAGTTGGTCGCCCGTATCGACGCTATGACCGAGTTGCACCAGCTCTGGCGCTGCGCCAATGTGAACGCGGTGGATCGCGCCGGCATCAGCGACCACGGCCCGACGCACGTCCAGATCGTTGCCAATATCTCGCTCAAGCTCCTGCGTCTCCTCATGATGGGCGGCGTTGAACCCTCCATCGTCCGTGATTACGGACTCACGCCGCAGGACGCCGAGGTCGTCGTGGTTCTGGGCGCCGCCCTGCACGACATCGGAATGTCCATCCACCGCCACGAGCATGAGACGTACAGCTTGATCCTGGGCGCGCCCATTGCGCGCCGCCTCCTCGCCGGCCTCTACGAGGAGCCGCTGCTCACGATCATGACCAGCGAGACCCTCCACGCCGTTATCGCCCACCGCTCCGACGAGCGCACCTACACCATCGAAGCGAGTTCGGTGAAGGTGGGCGACGCGCTCGACATGACGCAGGGGCGCTCCCGCATCCCGTTCGAGGCCGGCGCCGTCAACATTCACTCCCTCTCGGCCGCTGCCGTGGAGCGCGTCATCATCGAGCGTGGCGAGACCGTTCCCATCAACATCGAGGTCATCCTCAACAACTCGGCCGGCCTCTTCCAGCTCGACGAGCTGCTGCGTCCCAAGATTGCTTCCTCGAGCATCGCGCCGTACGTCCAGGTTGAGGCACGGATCGAAGGGGAGATCGAGAAGCGCCTGCTGCCCGTCTACAACATCTGATTCGCTGCCGATGCAACCGAAGGCCGCCACGACCACGCCCGACCTCCCCAGCCGGCCCGGTATCGGCCTGGTCCTGGGCGCCGGGGGCATTCGCGGCTGCTCTCACCCCGGGGTTATGGCCGTCCTGACGGACGCGGGCGTGCGGTTCGATCTGGTGGTGGGTGCGAGCGTCGGCGCCCTCTTCGGCCTGGGGCTCGCCGCCGGGCTCTCTCCCCATCACATCGTCGACGTCGTGCGTCGGTCGCAACCCTCCGATATTGCCCGCTTCTATGCCGGACGTTTACGTGCCGGGAGGAGCAACCCGATTGCCCGCATGATGCTCGAGGCCGGCGAGGGTAAGACCTTCGCCGACATGGCCGTGCCGTTCGCCGTGACGGCGACCGACATGCATACGGGACAACCGGTGATGATCAATACCGGCCCGGTGCTGGACGCCGTGCAAGCCAGCATCGCGCTACCGCTCATCGCCCGGCCCGTCCGCCTCGGCGACCGCTACTACCTGGACGGCGGCCTCTTCGATACGGCGCCGGTGCGGGTGGCGCGCTCTCTGGGCGCCGAGAAAGTGATTGCCGTCTGCCTCGGCTACAACTATCACGCGCCTCCCTTTTTCAAACGGCGTCCCTGGCTACGCCACGTCCTCCAGCGTGCCGGACGCCAGCAGCGGCTGCCGGGCCCCCGTCTCCACGACCAGATCCGCTTCGCCTGCCGCATGATCGCCGCCAGCTATGATCCGCCCCTGCCCGATGAGGGGGACATCACGATCTGGCCCGATCTGGGGACGCTCAGTCCCAATTCCTGGGTTGGGGCACAGTTCTGTCTGGACAGAGGGTTCGAGGCAGCGCGTGCGATAGTGGAAAGCGGCGCTCTGGCTGCCCTGACCCCACGCTAACGCGGAGACCTGCATGACCGACTTCCCCTTCCAGCGCTACCTCAATGTGCGCAGCGCCTCGGCGCCGTCCTTCGCCCCCGACGGCCGTTCCCTCTGCTTCGTCAGCGACATCACCGGCGTCCCTCAACTGTGGCAGGTGCCGGTGGAGGGCGGCTGGCCGGATGAGCTGACCTTCACGGCCGACCGTGTCACCGGCGGCTGGTTCGGTCACCGGACCCCGTTCATCGTCTACGGCATGGACAGCGGCGGCAATGAGCGCGAGCAGCTCTATCTGCTGGCGGGGGCCGAGGTCCGCGATGTGGCGGTCGATCCCGCCGTCATGCACCGCTTCGGCGCCATCTCCTGGGATGACAGGCAGGTCGCCTACTCCGGCAATCGCCGTAACCCCGCCTACTTCGACGTCTATGTGCGCGATCTCGACGGCGGAGAGGAGCGCTGCGTGTACGAGCAGGACGGCAGCAACTTCGTCTCCGATTGGTCACGTGATGGCCGCTACCTGGCGATCTTCCGCCAGACCGGTTCGCTGGACAGCGATCTGTACCTGCTCGATACGGAGACCGGCAAGGCCCGCCATCTCACGCCGCACGAGGGGATGGCGATCTACGCCGCCGCCCAGTTCACACCCGACGGCACGGCGCTCTACCTGCGCACCGACCAGGGAAGTGAATTCCTGCGCGCCGCCTGCCTCGATCTGTCCACCGGGCAGATTGAGTTCCTGACGCCGGACGATCGCGACGTGGACGCCGTCGTCCTCGCGCCGGACGGCTCTTCCCTGGCGCTGGTCCGTAACGTGGACGGCTACAGTCTCCTCACCGTCCGCTCCCTCACCTCGGGCGAGGAGATCCGCGTCCCCGATCTGCCCGATGGCGTGGTGGTGCAGCCCGCCTGGTCTCGTGACGGCAGTAAGCTGGCCTTCACCTTCACCGGCCCCGCCGACAACCCCAATATCTGGGTCTGGGATCTCGGACAGCATGCCTGCCGCCAGGTAACCTTCGCCACGCGCGGCGGTCTGCCGCGCGACTCCTTCGCCGCCCCCGAGCCGATCTCCTACCGCTCGTTCGACGGTCTCGTCATCCCGGCGTTCCTCTATATGCCGCCGGGGCGCGAGAACCCACCGGTGGTGATGGTGGTGCACGGCGGACCGGAGGGGCAGAGCACGCCGATGTTCAATCCCATCACCCAGTACTTCGTCCACCGCGGCTTCGCCGTCCTCACTCCCAACGTGCGCGGCAGCCTGGGGTACGGCCGGACCTACACCCACCTGGACGACGTGGAAAAGCGCATGGACTCCGTCGCGGACCTCCAGGCCGCCGTCGAGTGGCTGCGGGCCTCGGGACGCGTGGACGGCGAGAAGATCGCCGTCTACGGCGGGAGCTATGGCGGTTTCATGGTGCTGGCCGCGCTCACCACTTATCCGGATCTCTGGGCGGCCGGCGTCGACATCGTGGGCATCGCCAATCTGGAGACCTTCCTGCGCAACACCAGCGCCTACCGCCGTCATTGGCGGATTCCCGAATACGGCGATCCCGACGCGAACGCCGATCTCTTCCGCGAGATTTCTCCCATCCACCACGTGGACCGCATCGAGGCACCCCTCCTGGTCATCCACGGCGACAACGACCCGCGCGTCCCCCTCTCGGAGGCGGAGCAGATCGTCGAGGCGCTGGAGCGCCGCGGCCGCCCCGTCCAGTTCCTTCACTTCCCTGACGAAGGGCACGGCGTGATCAAGCTCAAGAACAAGCTCGTCGCCTACCCCGCCATCGCCGCCTTTCTCGATGAGTATCTGAGCTAGGGGGAAACCGCCGGCGCACCTCAATCCCCATCCCGGGAAGCGTGCTACTGTCACGTCATGATCGTCACCGATAACCTCACAACGGACTGGCTCACCGGCATCCTTCGCCGGGAGGGTGTTCTCGGACAAGGGCACGTCACCGCAATCGCCACCGAGGGCAACCCCGCCTTCAACTCCGCGATCTCCCATCTCCACGTCACCTACGCGCCGGGATCATCCTCGGGTGCGCCCACCCGGCTGCTCCTCAAGCGCAACGTCGACAGCGAGTGGGGCTATGCGTCCGGCAAATCGGAGGTGGATTTCTACCAGGTGGCACGCGCGCGGAGAGATGACCTGCCAATGATCGTGCGCTGCTACGATGCCGCCTACGACCCGGCGACAGGAGATTCTCATCTCCTCCTGCTCGACATTTCGGCATCGCACCGGCCGCCGGTGACGCGCGACGACATCATCTCCCTGCACGGTGTCCCCACGCAGGATCTCCTGGTCGCGTGCGTCGAGGCCATCGCCCGGTTCCACGCCTACTGGTTCGAGCATCCGTCGCCGCCGCCCGCGGTGTGGGAGGTCTCTCGGTGGTACGGCACGCGCCAATGGTTCGATGCGGGGGTCGAGTCGCGGAGGCAAGACTGGGACGCCTTCCAGGCCGGCCCGGGCGCGGACCTTCCCGCCGAAATCCGGTCCCTCTATCAACAGGCGATCGATGGCATGCCGGCCCTCTGGGAGCGGTGCTTCCAGGGACGGATGGGGTCCGGCAGAGCATTGACAATCGTGCACGGAGACTGCTACTTCTCGCAGTTCCTCTGCCCGCGCGATCCTGGCGGCGCGACCTATGTCGTTGATTGGCAGGGGGCGCGGGCCGATCTTCCCACGATCGACCTGACACACCTCTTCGCCACCTTCTGGACGCCGGAGCAGCGCCACGAGGACCACCGAGAGCGCCGGATGCTGGAGAGGTATCTCGCCGAGCTGAGGTCGGCAGGGGTAACCGATTATGACTGGGATATGCTCCAGTACGACTACCGCCTGGCGCTCATCTACATGATCTTCTACCCCGTCTGGGATGCCCTCGATGGATCCGGCCGGGACTATTGGTGGCCCAAGATGCAGTGCCTGACGAGCGCCTACCGAGACTGGGACTGCCAGGAGTTGATAGCGCCGGCGTAGCCATCTGAGGCCGTGCCGCCAGGATCAGCCGCGGCCGGAAACACCCTACAATAGAAGGAAGCTCTGTCCACGTATAATGCGTGGTATACGTATTCTACGTGGAAGGACTATCGCTATGGCGGGCAAACGCAATCTCACTATCCAGCTCGACGCTGAGATTATTCGTAAGGCACGGATATTGGCGGTCGAGCAGGATCTCTCAATCAGTGGCCTGGTCGCCCGCGAGCTGGAACGGCTGGTGGGTGACCAGGAGCGATACCAAGCGGCCCGCCGCCGGGCTCTCGTCGATCTGGAGACCGGCTTCCATCTAGGTGGTGGTGTCCTCCCACGGCGTGACGAGTTGCATGAGCGCTGAGTCACTGGTCTTTGTGGATACCAATATCCTCGTCTACGCCTACGATGTCGACGCAGGCAAAAAGCACGAGATCGCCCGCGATCTTCTCGCACACTTGTGGGAGAAGCGCCAGGGGACGTTGAGCACGCAGGTTCTGCAGGAGTTCTATGTCACGGTCACGCGCAAGGTGCCGGCTCCACTTGATCCACCCGTGGCCCGCCGGGTGATCGCCGCCTATCACAGCTGGCCGGTCCAATCGATCGACGTGGCCACGATCGTCGAGGCGAGTGAGATCGGCGAGCGCCGTCAACTGTCGTTCTGGGACGCGCTTATCGTGACAGCGGCTCGCCGGGCGGGGGTGAATTACCTGCTCTCCGAGGATCTTCAGGATGGTCAAACCGTCGAGGGTGTACGTATTGCGAACCCATTTGTGGGGCTGCCTGTTCCTCTGGAGTGACGCTTTCGACGCCGCATTCCGTCACCTACCCAACGGACTCGACGCGGTTGGTGTCTTCTTTCTCGTGTCGCCTCCGGCCCCCTCTATCGTTCCCTGCTCGCCGATCACCGCAACCGGGACGGCAAGATCGGCTTTGCCTCACGCATCCTGGATGCGTGCAAGCCGGCGACACGTCCGGTCGATACGGCTGGACAGTACCTCCGGGACCGGCGACACCGCAACCATCGGGGCCGGGTCCGGCAGGGCCGACACCGGCTCCCGACCACCCTTAGCCTCTACTGGGCGATCGATTCGAGTCCGATCGTCGCCCGGTCACCCGCGGCGCCGACGGCCGCGACCACCAGGCGGAACGACTCCTGGTATTTGACCACCGTAAAGCGTAGCGGCGGCCGCTGGAAGGCCCCCTTGCGATTGGTGACGGCGGCGCGTGAATAAACTTTGCCTGGAAGGTGGCCGTGGACACGAGGGAGGGCCGTGAAGGTGAGGCGGTAAGTGATGTGGACGCGCTCGTGCGGGTGGAAGCCACGGCCGGACAGGAGGCAGGTCACGATCTCCTGCCTGTTCGGGATCCCGCAATGCAGCCGAAGCACGGGCCTGGCGGCTGATGGAGCCGTGCTGAGGGCGCACGCCCCCGCGATGTCTGTCTTGGACGTCGCGACGAGAAGGGCACCGGCGGTGAGCGCAGCGAGGATGCCGCGGGTGAGAGAGAGGGGCAGCACAGGGCTCGATCCTGCCCAACAGTAGCGCCCTGACACGGAAGACGCAAGAGGTCCCTGTTCGCGCCGGACCCAGGGCGGAGGCCGCGATCATTGTAGGCGCAGGGCTTGTCCCTGCGTGTCGTCACCATCGTGGCGTAGGGGCCGGCTCCTGCCGTGCCCTCCCCGGCCTCTCGCGCCGCAATGTCCGATCTGGCGTGCGGGCGCGGATAGAGGGCGTGGCAATCCCAGACGATGCGGTGCGAGGGAGAAGGCGGGCGCGGCGGAGCCGGCCCCGACGATGACCATGCCGCGACTGGCCGGGACAAGCCCATCTGCTGCCAGAAAAACCTATGTCGCGACAGGGGGCGCCTGGGGAGAGTAGGGTGAGGCCGATCTCCCCCCCGGGAGTGCCTGCTCCTGGACGATATCCCCACCCTAGCAGCGCCCAGGGCGACATCTGCGAGGTGTCCCTCTCCTGACTGGCTCGACCCGGTGGTGGTCTTCGGTGAGCAGGGGCGGTTCGCTCAGTTCAGCTGGCTCAGTCGTCGTACGCAGAATCGTGGGCCGGTCATCCCGCCGGAGATGCTCTGCCCGGTGCCGCCCGACCTGGTGATCTCGCGGCCGGCTCGGTACCCCACGGGCCAGGGACGTCTCCCCCTCACGCCGGCCACCGCCATCGACGTCTCTTCCCCGCCGCCCGATTGATCCGCGCTGGCGCGGCCGGCGTGCTCCACGCTCCCCTGCACCATCGTCGTCATGACCGATGATTTACTTGATGCAGATGAGCAGGGCTCTGCCACTACTGAGAATGTCCGGCAGGTGATGTCTCGTGCCACTCGCGCAATAACTCTGTCTCCCGGTCCGGTGTCAGGCCGGCACGCATGTCGTGGTCGGGCGGACGGGTCGCGTCCCAGGTCAGGGTGTCACGGATGGTGTCTTCCAGCGGCCGGAAGGTCAGACCGGCATCGAGCGCGCGGTCGATATTGGTGCGGTGGAAGCCGTAATGCTCCTCGGTGTCGGGCACCCAGAGAGGAAGCTCACTCCACGGCTCGACGCCCCGCTCCAGCAGGAAGTCTTCCGGAACCCAGGTGATGGAGGCATCACTGCCGGCGACAGCACGGCTCGTTTCCAGCACCTCTCGTAGAGGTAACGTCCGCTCCGGCCCGGTGGCGTTGTACACCCCGGTTCGCCCCTCCTCCACCATGCGGATGGTCCACTCGGCGAGATCGCGCACGTCGATAATCTGGACCGGAGGCTCTCCGGTCCCGGGCGCCAGCACCTCGCCACCGCGGGCCAGGTGGCGCGGCCAGTAAGTGAAGCGATCGGTCGGATCGTCCGGGCCAACGATGAGCCCGGGCCGGATGATCAACGCTCGGTCGGGAAAGGCTGCCTCGACGGCGGCCTCGGAAAGCGCCTTGAGAGGACCGGGTCTCGCCGGTGATCTCCTCCACGGTTTCATCCTCGAGTGTGCCCACCGGGCTCTCTTCATTGGCTGGCGCTCGGTTATCCGCATAGACCGAGATGGTGGAGATAAAGGCGTAGAGGTCGGCCCGCGATGCCAGGAGACGCGCCGAGTCACCCACCACGCGTGGCACGTAGCCGGAGGTGTCGATGACGGCATCCCACGAGCCGGCCTCCAGCGCGCCGAGATTGCCGTCCCGATCGCCCCTCCGGTGCTCGACGTCCGGGAAGAGATCGGGATTGTGCCTCCCGCGCGTGAAGAGCGTGATCTCGTGTCCGCGTGCCTGGGCCGCCAGCACAAGGTGACGTCCCAGAAACACAGTTCCGCCCAGAATCAGTAGACGCATGAGATTCCCTTCCATGCCATGTGACGATCGGTCCTGGCCGCCCTCTCATGTGCTACGCTCACCAGGAACACGAGGCCGGACCATGCGATCGGCAAGCCGGCGGCATGAGGAGCAGCTTCCCATCAGGCGCCGCGAGGCGGCGTGATTGGTCAGCTGATCGGCTCGGAGACACCCAATCTATTGGCCAGCAGGTGGTAGAGATCGTCCGACGAATGGGGAAAGCCGTTCCCTTCCAGTTCCATGGTCTGAGCCAGGCGCTCCAACCGCTCGCGTGTCTCCGTATCGAGATTGCCCAGACGACGATGGTCAGACTGCAGAGTCTGCCGGAAGTCGTTCCAGTTGTGCGGCGCCTGATCCCACAGCTCGCGGGCCAGTTCCTGTGTTACTTTCATCAGCCCCTCCTTCCAGGTGTCGGATACCACACCGCATCCTTCGTGCCGTCAGGGAGCGACACAAAAGATCGAAAAGTTGATATAATTGGCGGAATGCAGCTATAGCGACTCACGGGGGCAGAGGGCTGCATCGGGAAACGGTCTCATCGGCCGTCGGTGCACGGCCCGGCAAGCGAGCCGGGAACAACCGTGACCGGGCGCATGTATGTCCCAGGCATGCGCAGATAGAAGGGTGATAGCAAAGGGTTCACACCTATCTACCACACTGCAACGACAAACCACCCTATAAGGGAACCCATTAGACGTGCTCCACGGTCTCTGGCGTCCTGAGCCGAACGGAGGCTCACTCTTCCTGTGGGCCGAACGGCTGGACGACGACAACGAACGCATCCTGAATGCGGACGAACTGCGCGAGAGATTCCCGCTTCTGCAAGGAGAAGCGGCCAGTGTCTCTCTCCTCATGCCGGCCGTCGACGGCCGGCCGCTCTCGTCGTCCGATTCATCGGAAGACGCCATCCTGACACCTTTCGAGGTCAGCGGACTCAAATTGCCGGCGGTCGACGCCATGTTCCATCTGCTGACGCTCTCGCCCGACGAGAATATGGGCGACGACCTTCGCTTCTGGCAGATCACGGCGCGCTTCACGCTGGAAATGCTGGCGCGCGAGCGGTACGTGCCTGCCATCAACGACCATAACGTCGCTCTCTGGCAGCCGGTTCTGACCGGTGATGATCGTCAGCGCTTCGCGCGGCTGGCGCGCGCCATGCCTCCGGTTTGCCGTGCCCTCATGCCCCACGGCTCGCCGCCCTCGGGGACAACCATCCTCGACTCCTTTGTCCGCACCACCATCGACGCGCTCTGCCGCCAGTCATTGGCGCGCTGGGAGCCGAGCGTCCCGCCGCGCATCAGCCAGGGCAATCGCGCTCAGGCCTACATCTGGCTCCTCAGTCTCGCCCGGCCGCGCGACGAGGAGACGCCGACCACGATCAAGATCGATCAGCGGCTGCGTGGTGCCGTTCGCAAGTGGCTGGAGCCCTTGCAGGTCGTTGCTAACGAGGCGTTCCGGACCACTTTCCGCCTGGAATCTCCCTCCAATCCGCGGGCTCCCTGGATTCTGCGTTTCTTCCTCCAATCGGTGGAGGATCCCAGCCTCCTCGTCCCTGTCGGACAGGTCTGGAAGCAGCGCGGGAACGGCTGGAACCTGGTCAAAGCCAAGCAGGGGCGCGCCCAGGAAAAACTGCTGTCCGATCTCGGGACGGCGATGCGTATCTTTCCGCCCCTGGAGAAGTCGCTCAAGACGGCCCATCCCGAAATCGCGCACCTGTCCGTCCACCAGGCGCATACCTTCCTCCGTGAAGCAGCGCCGATTCTGGAGGAGAGCGGCATGGGCGTCATCGTCCCGCACTGGTGGCTCAATCGCCGCCGGGGGCTGGCGGCGCGCATTCGCCTGGCACCGGGCAACGCCAACGGCAACGGCAGCAGCGTTCTAGGTCTCGATTCGCTCGTCCACTACGACTGGCAGCTCTCCCTGGGCGGCAAGGGCGTCTCTCCCGAGGAGTTCGCCAAGCTCGCCTCGCTGAAGGCGCCGCTGGTCCGGGTGCGCGGGGAATGGGTCGAGCTGAATCCGGAGGACGTCAAGAAAGCCCAGGATTTCTGGGAGAAGAACGGAGGCGACACGCTGCCGCTGGCCAAGGCGCTGTCGCTGGCGGCCGGCACCAGCGAACTGGATTCCGATCTCCCTGTCGAATCGGTGGAGACGGAGGGCTGGCTCAACGCTCTCTTTGAGAAAGACGGGCACATTCCCGATCTGGAGAAACCTGCCGGCTTTGTCGGCGAGCTTCGCCCCTATCAGGAGCGCGGCGTCTCCTGGATGTACTTCCTGCTCGAGCGCGGGCTCAATCCGTGCCTGGCCGACGACATGGGTCTGGGCAAGACGGTCGAGTTGATCAGCATGCTCCTCAGCTTGAAAGACCAGAAGGGCCTGAGCGGACCGACTCTGCTCATCTGTCCCATGTCGGTCGTGGGCAACTGGGAGCACGAGTTGCGGCGCTTCGCCCCCTCCCTCTCCGTCATGACGCACCACGGTCCGGGACGTCTGACCGGGGAGGGGTTCGTGACCGAGGCCAAAAAGCACGATCTGGTCATCAGCACCTACGCTTTGGCGGCGCGCGACCGGGAATTACTGGAATCGATGCCGTGGGCCGGCGTGGTGCTGGACGAGGCGCAAAACGTCAAGAATGCCAGCACGAAGCAGGCGCAAGCGGTGCGCGCTTTCAAGGCCGATTTTCGAGTCGCCCTGACCGGGACGCCGGTGGAGAATCGTCTCTCCGAGCTGTGGTCCATCATGGAGTTCCTGAACCCGGGCTATCTCGGCTCGGCCGATCGCTTCCGCAAGAACTTCGCGCTCCCCATTGAGCGCGGCAACGATGCCGGCACCAAGGCGCAGCTGCGCACCCTGGTCCAGCCGTTCATCTTGCGGCGCGTCAAGAGCGATCCGACCATCATCTCCGATCTCCCCGAAAAGCTGGAGATGAAGGTCTACTGCTCACTCACTCCGGAGCAAGCCTCCCTCTACGAGGCGGTGGTTCGGGACATGATGCAACAGATCGAGTCCTCCGAAGGCATGCAGCGCAAGGGACTGGTCCTGGCCAGCCTCACCAAGCTCAAGCAGGTCTGCAACCATCCCGCGCACTTCCTGAGCGATCACAGTCCACTCTCCGGGCGCTCCGGCAAGCTGGCCCGTCTCGAGGAGATGCTGGAGGAGGTGATCGCCGCCGACGACCGCGCCCTCATCTTCACTCAGTACGCCGAGTTCGGGCGCGAGCTACAGAGCTACCTCCGCGAGCGCCTGGGCAAGGATGTCCTCTATCTGCATGGCGGCACGCCGCGCCACATTCGTGACCGACTGGTCAGCCGCTTCCAGAACGACCGGCGCGGGCCGCCGATCTTCATCCTGTCGCTCAAGGCCGGCGGCACCGGGCTCAACCTGACGCGCGCCAGCCACGTGTTCCATTTCGACCGCTGGTGGAATCCCGCCGTCGAGGATCAGGCCACCGACCGCGCCTTCCGCATCGGGCAGACGCGGAACGTGCAGGTCCACAAGATGCTCTGCTCGGGAACGCTCGAGGAGCGCATCGACGAGATGATCGAGAGCAAGAAGGCACTGGCGAATCAGATCGTCGGCTCCGGGGAGTCCTGGCTGACCGAGCTCTCCGCCGACGAGTTGAAGAACCTGTTCGAGCTACGGCGAGAGGCGGTGATGCTGGAATGAGCCGCAAGACGGAATTCGCGCAGTCCTGGTGGGCGCAGCGCTGGATTCGTGTGCTGGAACGCTTCGGATGGAGCGCTCGCCTCAATCGCGGCCGCTCCTACGCCCGGCATGGGAATGTTATCGATATTGATATCCAGCCCGGTCTGGTACGAGCCAAGGTGCAGGGATCGCGGAAGCAGCCGTACCGAGTGGAGATCGGCCTGAAGCCGATCGCCCGGTCCGACTGGAGCAAGGTCATCGGTCTCTTGCGGCGCAAGGCGATCTACGCCGCGCGCCTCCTCTCGGGTGAGATGCCGCGCGATATTGAGGAAATCTTCTCGGCAGCCGATGTGTCGCTCTTCCCCAAGTCAGGGGAAGAGTTGATCATGTCGTGCACCTGCCCCGACTGGGCAAGCCCGTGCAAGCACGTGGCCGCGGTCTATTACGTGCTCGGCTCGGAGTTCGACCGCGACCCCTTCCTCCTGTTCCAGCTGCGTGGCAAGACCCGCGAACAACTGATGGCAGCGCTGCGCGGTCAGCGGCCGGAGCGTCCTCCGTCGGCACGTGCTCCCAAGGTCGCGTCAGAGCCGCTGGAGGAGCATATCGGGGACTTCTGGGAGGCCGGCGACGATCTGGACGAGATCGGCATTCAGATCTCTCCGCCCGGCGTGCCACAAGCTATTCTGAAACGGCTCGGGCCGCTGCCCCTCCACGACCTGCCTGAGGAGTTCCACGGCGATCTGGCACGCATGTACGAGGTCGTGAGTCGCGACGCATTGGCCTTCGCCCACGTGCCGAGCGCCGGCGCGCGGTCTCCGGACGCGTAAGGTCCTAGCCCGTTACCGACTCCACGATGTCGGCGACGCCTTCCATCTTCGCGATGGCGTCCACCATATCGGGCCGGAACGTCTTGACTTGTAGCTGCTGGAAGTGCGGCAGCGGGCGCTCCCAGGCGATCTCATAGGTAAACGGCTTGCGGTCGCGCTGGACGTGAATGTAGCCGTCGCCCTCGAGATCAGTCAGGTGTCGTTGGACAGTGCGCATGGTGACATTCAGGCGCCGCGCCAACGCTTCCTGGGCCATTCGCGGGTTCTTCGCCAACTCGTTCAGGATGCGCGCATATAGCGTGATAAACGCGACTCCCTGCTCTTCCTGCACTGTCATACCGTCCCCCTTGACATGACATGCCTGCGGTCATTCTAACCCACCTTGACGGGAAGGGCAAGTCGGAGTTAGGCGGGGCCGAGATTAGCGGGCTGGCCGTCCGCGGCCTCGCTGTGGACGACCAGGCGCCATCCCTCCTCGAGCTGCGCCCAGACCGAGGTAGCGAACGCCCCACTTTGCACGGCGTTGTCGGGCCGATCGGCCGGCCGCACCGTTTCGATGACGTGGTACGTCACGACGGCGCTGTCCGCGGTGGGACGCACCACACGGAAGCCATCGAGAGTATGCCAGGAGAGGACGGTCTCGCTGAACGTCTGCAGCGTTTGCCCCTTATCGTGGATACCCGCGGGCGACACGTAGAGGAAGTCGTCTGTCAGCAAGCCGGCGATCCGCTCCTCCTGCCGCCCGGCGATGGCGGCCCAGAGCGCGCGCTCCAGGCCGATGATATCCAGATCGTTACTCTCGCTCACCACATCCTCCTCACTCACTCGCCTCTCTCCTTCCACCATAGTGCGCCGTGCTCGGGCGGCGGCCGCGATCGGGTCCGGGACATCTGCTCCGGAGACCTCGAATGCTGCCCCCATGCGGCGGAGCGACCACAGCCGGCGCGCCGGGTGAGCAGGGTCATCGTAGGGCGGCACGGGCAGATGGACCTGGCGGGAGAGACGCTCTACCGCTGCCCGTACTCCCCCTTCCGCCGGCCCGACCCAGAGCAGGCCGCCGGCGCCAGAGCGCCGCACACGATAGATACCCGGCGCGTCCGGTAACTGGGCCAGAGCAAGGGGATGGGCCGCCATCAGCGGCATCCAGGCGGACCAGCGGTAGCCGAGCCAATCGCGCTCACGCGACGGCCCGTTCACGGGGCGCACAGCGGACGCGTACAATGCTGCCGGAAAGGTGAGGTGATGCGGGGGCGCAGGGAGCCGGCACTGGAGGGGACGGTCGTCGAAGCGCTGCCACACGCCATGTTTGCCGTCGCCCTCGACGATGGCCGGCGGATTACCGGGCATGTGGCAGGGCCGGTCGCCAATCGGACGGTCCGGCTCAATCCGGGCGATCGCGTCGTCATCGAACTCTCTCCCTACGACCTCTCGCGCGGCCGCATCGTGAAGCGCCTGAAAGAGTAATCGGCCCGCCTCCCCGGAAGGAGGCGAGCTTCATCGTTACCCCTGTTCCTGCTGACGGACTTTCGGCAGCAGCAGATCCATTCCCTTCCACACCAGGAAGACGACGAGCGGGACGGCGAGGACAGCCGCCATCCACGGCGACTGCTGCCGCCAACTGCGGCGGTACCACGGCGTCTGCTTCCCAATCTTGAAGAGGGGCGTCGGCAGGATGCCCGCAAGCCAGGCTCCCAACCAGGCTGGTCCAAAGAGCTTCTTCATATCTAATCCTCCTTCGTGCTTGGCCTATTGTCGTGCGTGCAAGGCACATGCCGCGAAAGCCACAATCGGTTGCTCGCATCACATGCTCGCAAAGTCCATCGGATCGTCAACTGACTCCACGATGGCGGAGACTGGACTCCAATCGGCCGACAAATGTACTCAACACTGCGCACGATCACGACAGCGGCCGCCCTGGGACTGTGCATGTCCGCGACCGGCTGCGGTAACCGTCATTTCGCCGCGCCGCCCTCACTACCCGATCTGGCCTACACTATTCACGGCAAGCTCTGGCTCGGCTCGGTGCAGGGGCACAGAACGTGGCACCTGACCACTCCATGGCCGATTTCCGACCTCACCTGGCCGCCTGACGGCCATGCCATTGCCTTCCATGGCAAACGCGGTATGGGCGTGGCGGTCTTGGAGGGGCACACGGGTCACACTGTCTTCGCGGAGCGATTGCCCCAGTGCTGCTACAACGAGATTGGCTGGTCGCCGAACAGTCGCTATTTCGCGTTCTCAGTGAACGCCAAGATCGATGCCCCGGCTACTCTCTGGCTCTGGGACCGCGCCACTCGTCACGTGCGTCTGCTACTGCATGGGCTGTCACCCGACTATCCGTACGGTTCCTGGGCTTACGACAGCACACGGATCGCCGTGGCCACCGGAACCGGGATGCCAACGTTTAACACGAAGGGCAATCCGGTCGCCGAGATCCTGGACATCCGATCCGGCCGCATCACTCGTCTCGGGAAAGGTGTTCCTGGAGCCTGGTCTCCGGATGATCTCTTCATCGGTTTCAATCATTGGTGGGTATGCGGAGCCACAGGATGTTTTGTGCAGGAGGACATCATCTCCTCGTCCGGAGGTAAGCCGACTGTTCTTGATCACTACATTCGGGAAGGCCGGCTCACGGACGAAGAATGGCTGGCTCTGCGTCACGGGTATGCATATGATCGCTGGCTGATCGGCCCGCACGGAGGCATTCGGCGCCAACTTGTGCCTCTTCGTCTCGAACGGCTCGACCAGGTAGAATCCTGGTCTCCCAGCGGCCTCTGGGTGACAGCAAGGTTTCTCACCCCCTCACGCCGAATCGTCCTCACTTTGACGAACAGGGACACCGACAGATCCAGAAAGGTGTACGCTTCGCCTCCCACCGGGGAATGCGACGCCTGCATGAACCAGGGTTACGAGTTGATGTGGAACTCCGCCAGCACTGCCTTCGTCATGTTGACGCCATATGTCGGCGGCGCCCCGGTCAAGGACGTGAAACCGTCTCTGTACCTCTATACCCTCAAATCAGGTCACCTGTCGAAGGGCATCCGGATGGCTGATCCCTATCCCGCCTTGCTTGGCTGGGTTGACCACGACCGCGCGGTCATCGTGTACTCTGGCCACGCACTCTTTCGCTATACTCCGGGTCACAAACACCTCATTCCGATCGTCCATGGACTACGCGACTCAAGTGACGAGGGCACGCTCGGATCCGGAAGCACGGCGGAATTGCGTCCCGGCGACTAAGGGACCGCTGCAAGCCCGACGAGCGTCGTGCGTTCGCTCCGCTCGTACTCCCCGAGTGAAGGGCGCCCGAGAAAGAGGGTCAGGGGCCCTCAGGAGCGAGCCAGGCGACGTAGCGCAGCACGTGTGATAGCCCGCTGAAATAGCCGACTCACGGGGCGTGCCAGATGGGTCAGGCGAGTGCCGGGCCGAGATCGCACATCGATCAGGATCCTCACACCCTGATCTTGATCCCGCCGGACCCTGAAGGTCGCGACGCCACACTCCGCATGACCGACAAGGGTTGCATACGTGAAACCTACCTCACGGACGTTCCCTTCCTCCCGATCCCAGACGTCGATGACGCGGACCGCCATCTCCACACTTACCGGTCCCAGCACAATCCTTTGCACGATCGTCGCGCCCTCTCTCAGCGTGTCGGGAGGACAGAGCGCATACCGGATGAGCCGCCGCGGAAATATGTCGTACCGGAGGAGACGATATCGGGCACGATCGAAGGCGTACCAGGATGAGTCTCCGGGCCGGCCGACGACGGCAGCCTCGTAGTGATCCACCGTGGCGTTGGCCGGTCCCTCCGCCGAGGAGGTCTCGGGCGTTGAACTCCACCTAGCGCATGATGCGGAGGGAGGCGATCGCCAGGTAAGGACGAGCCTCACGGCTGGGATCGGGAGCGTCCGTCAAGAATGTTCGACAGCACCCCCGAAGTCTATATTTTCGGGGAAACAGCGGTCGACGCTTCTCATGCCGCTCACTGATATGTGGTCTCGTGCCCGTGCCCTACGCGAACCGGAGCCGCCGGCCGGGATGGCGGATCGAGCGGCGCTGCGCGATGTCCTCGATCAACTGGAAAATCTTGATCGCCGCGAACGGCGCCTGGTGGTCTTCGGAAACTTCAAGACCGGGAAGTCATCTCTGATCAATCGGCTGATCGGCACGTCGGTTCTGCCGGAGCGCGCCGTGGGGTTTTCGCCTGCCGTCGAGACGGTTCCGCTTGATCCAAGGTCCGGCTGGATCGCCGTCGACACGCCCGGGCTCTTTCAGGATCCGGCCGCCACGGAACGCGTCCTGGCGGAGATTGGCCGTGCCGACCTGGCGGTCATGGTGTTGAGTGCCGATCAGATCCTCTCGGGAGCGGAGCGCGAGATGGCACGGCAGGTGAATGAGATGCTGCGGGGCAATCTCATCTTCGTGGTCAACCGGATAGACATGATTGATGAGGGTGAACGCGACGAGGTCCTCACCTGGGCGCGAGCGGCGCTGGAGGGGATGGGGAATGAGCTGGTGGGGCGCCCCCGGCTTTTCGCCGTGTCGGCGGCGCCCGACCACGGGGACCTGGGCTGGTTCGTGCCGTGGCTGCTTGGACTCCTCGGCAGCGATCGCCTCCCCCTTCTGTCACGGCTCGCCTGCCTCCACTCCGCTCTCTCCCTCTCCCGGCAAGCGCTGGCAGGTGAGATCACGCAGGAGCGGCGCCAGGTGGCTCAGGCGGAAGCGGAGGAGGCGGGACGGATCGAGGAGTACCGCGCACAGATGCGTTCCCAACTGGCAACGGGACGAACGCGGCTACGTGGGCCGGCGTCAGACCTCCGGACGCATGACGATGCGTTCCTGGCGAGCGCGCGTGAGGAGGCGCACCGGATACTGCGCGCCGGAGGAGGTGCGGTTCCGTGGGGTGTTCTGGTCAAACGATACGGCGCGGCCGTCAGCGACGATGTCCGCGACATGGCGGCCGATCTGCCGGTGACTTTGCCTCCCTTCGACCTCACCACCTGGATCATTCGCCCGGACCAGATTGCCGTCACCCATCCGGCGGCCCACACCGGCTCGACCCTCGGTCAGATGGTGGGGCAGGCTCTCGGGGATGAGCGAGTGGCGGAGGGAGGCGCGACGCTCGGCCGCTGGGTCGCCCGCAACGTCTTCCAGACGGACGTGGAAGCCGACCTCCTGCGGCGCGTGGAGGCCACCGGACGCCGCCTACTGGATGCTCTGCATCTCGAGACAGCGCAGTACTTTGACCGGTTGGATGCGCTCCTGCAGGAGGCCGACGCCTACTATGCCGGCTGGACACGCCGGCAGCCACGTCTCGATGAACTTCGGCAAAGGATGCATGACATGAGCGCGATCGAGGAGTGGACTGACGATTTGACGCGCCGCGTAGACGACGTGATGCGCGAGGTCGAGCATGCGTGAGCACGCACGCTGCAACCCATCGCGCTTGCCTCGGACCAGCCGCCTGTGGCGGACTCCGGAAGGACAGGATATTTCCCCGTGTCCGAGCGCCGTTTGTTCACCGTCACCACCTGGCTCGATGCTCTGACGGCGGCGCCTGGACGGCGGTGCACAGCTCGTCGTTCAGCGTGTGCAGTCGGTCCTCGATGGTGCAGAGACGCTTGTGCTCCACGCCGACTGAGAAGTTTTCATCACGTTTCTGCCGGAGGATGCGCTCTTGCTCGGCGCGGACCTCCTCGATCTGGCGCTGTATCGCTTCGGTCACCGCCAGGGCCAGAGCACGGAAGCGCTGTCCGATCAACTCCTCAATAAAGGGACGCTTCTCCTCGACCTGATCGCGCAGTCCCTGCTGCAGCCGCTCGCCCAGTTCCTGGCGCACCTTTTTCTTGGCCTCGTGCTCGTGCATGCCGAAATGGAACGCCTCGACAGCGAGAATCGCGATCAGGAAATTGCCGCCGGTGAGGAAGGTGCCGACCAGGAAGACAGCGATTGCCTGCTGGGCCATGGTGCCGATCACGTCGGCCCAGTCAGAGGGGAACAGCATGCCCTCGGTGATGCCGTGGATATCTTGCATGGTGAGGGCGAGGTCGGCCAGATTGGCAGAGGGATCGGTGGGCGTGCGCCGGCGCGGCGCGGCCCCGGAGAAGGCCGCCGCTATCTCGTCGAGTGCCAATTCGAACTCTTCGATCTGTGCCTCGACCTCCGCCATCATCAGGCGCAGGTCGCCCTCTACCACCGCCGGCACCCGCTCGACCCACCACCCGAACTTCGCCTGAAGGTAGTGCTGGACTTGCTCGCCGATCGCCGCTGCCATCCGCTCCTTCGCCCCGGCTTGTGTATAGGAGGCCAGCAAGTTCTTGAAAGAGACGGCGTCGTCCAGATCCATGAGCCGGCGCGAATCCTCGTCCCAGGCCTCGCGCATTCCCTCGATGAAGGCACGGAGGTCACTGTAGATCTTGCGCTGCACGACCTCACCGAAGAGGAAGACGGTGCGCTCGATCTCCGTCTTGCGTCGCTGCAGCCCTTCCAGCCGGCTCTCCGCCTCCCCCCGCCGTTGCTCGAGTTCTGCAATCGGGCGGTCGAGGGCCGCCCTGCGCTGCTCAATATGATGCTCCGCCCGGGCCAGAACCGGCTCGACGACCGCGACGGCCGAGCGGAGCATCGCCGTCGCCCTGTCGCCGCTCGTGAGAAAACGTTCGAGTGCCTCTTCGAGGGCCGGTACGCCGGATGCCGCCAGCAGGTCTTGATCGACCGCATCGGTCCGCGCCGTCAGAGCCTGACGGGCGGAGACAAAAAAGACCCGCCGCTCGTACAGGTCACGATCGAACCGGCCGTCATCGTCCATGAAATGCGACGCCAGGTTGGATTCGACCCAGTGCCGAATGCCGGCGGCGTCGGCGAGATTGATCTGATCCATCCGGTTGACGACGAAGAAGACGTTCTCGAGCCGTCCTCGTCCCAGCTCGTTCTCGATGAATTCGCGCTCCGCCTGCCCCAGGATCCGGGTGGCGTTGAGGACGACGATCACCGCCTGGGCCTGGCGGAGATAGCCGGTCGTCACGCGCGTGCGGCTGAGATGCTCGCCGAGGCCGGGCGAATCGACCAGCCGCACGCCATCGTCACAGAGGCGATGCGTGCTTTCGATCTCGGCGTACTGGACACGTGCGAAGCGGTCAAGGGCCCGCCCTTCCTGCAGCGTCTCCTGATCCTGCAGCGAGAGCTGGAACTCGCGAACGAACTGTTCCCAGTCGAGAAAGCGTGGCTCCTCCCGGTCGACCTCGTACACGGCGACGCGGTCGTTCGTGCCGTGGACAAGCACCGTGATGATGGCGGTGCAGGGGGTCGCCTTCGCCGGCAGCGTCCCCTTGCCCAGCATGCTGTTTAGCAGCGTGCTCTTCCCGCTTTTGAACTCCCCGACGACGACAATGGTGAAGAGCCCGCGCTCCAGATCTCGGGCGCGTGCACGCAGGTGCGCCGCGTCCCCCGCCAGGCCTAGCGTCCCGAGGGCAGTGCCCTCGCCGGACCCGATCAAGCCGGCCATGCTTTCCAGGATCCGCTCGATCTCTTCTGTCCGGCGCCGGACGCCGGCATATCCCTCCGTCATACCGCTCCGGCCTTTTCCCCTCTTTCCATCTCCTGCCGCAGAGCAGGGATGGTCTCTGCAACGAGTCGGGTCAGCCTCTCCCGCCGCTCTTCCATCGCTGCGCGGTCCGCCGTCCCCTGACCGAGCATCGCTTCCAGGCGACGCACCGCGTCCTGATATCGGTCCGCCACGGCGCGGTGCATGTCGGCCGCGAGATCCCCGAACTGCCGGTCGACCTCGGTGTGGATGTCACGCTCCAGGTCGCGTGTCGCCGCCAGGGCGGCCTCGGTGAGGGCCTTGCGGTTGGCGTCCTCGATGTCTCGCGCATAGAAGTGGCGGATGAGGTGGCTGCCGCCGAGGGTGAGGAGGCCGGGAATGAAGCTGACGGGGAAAAAAGTGGCAATGATGAGCCAGACGAAGCCGTGCAGGCTGAGGCCGCGCGCGACACTCTCCGCGTGGCTTTGACTGCGGCGGGGCATAACGAAGACGCGGGCGGTGTTCTGTCCGCCGAACGCGCCGGCGGTCGCGCCAAGCGATCCCTCCACGGCCTCCACCAGCTCCCGCAGATCGCTTTCGATCAGCTCTTCGATGCGCCCCGCCTCGTCCTCGAGGGAGGCCCTGATCGCCGTCATGCGCCGCTCCAGGATCTCTTCCCACAGACTCTGGAGGTAGCCGGGGAGATAGCGACGCACGTCTTGCAGATCGTCCACGGCGGCGATTTCCTCCGGTAGCAGACGGCGGATGACCTCACCGCTCCCACGAATCGCCTCGTGCATCTGCTCCCGCACAACCGTGCCGATGAGAGCGTCAACGCGCCGCTGCACCCGTTCGATCCGCCCTCGCAGCCATTCCTGTCGCTCCGCCAGGGCCGCGCGCGCCCGCTCCACCTGCTCCACCTCCAATGACGCCAGAGCCAGCGAGCCGGCAGCAACCGCCTCGATCTCGTCCAGAGCGGCGGCTGCAGCGTCTCGGACGGCCGACTCACGCAGCCGGAGCGAGCTCGCGGCGAGGTCGGCAAAGAGGATCCGCAGGGGGTGACGAGTATCCGTTGCAAGCTGGGGAGCGACGGCTTCGATGCTGACGGGCCGGCTCTCAAAGGGTCCGAGGAAAGCGCGGACCGCGGCACGAATGCTCTCCCGCTCGTCCTCCGGCACTTGATCGATCTGATTGATGACGAGGGCGGCACGATGGAGCCCGCGTGGCCCCAGCTGATCCCGCAAGAAGTCACGCTCCGTCTGGGAGAGCAGGGCGCCGGCGTTGAGGACGACGATGACGAAGTCGCTGCGTGCCACGAGATGTGACCAGTCCTCGGGCGCATAGGACGACTGTAGATCTTCGATCCGCACGTCGACCATGGTAAGAATCTCGGCGGGCATGCCGATTTCGACGTACTGGTAGCGCTGAGGGAGGCGCGGATCGACGAGTGCGGTTCGCAGCTCCGCTGTCGGGATGGCCCGGCGGCCATCGGCAGCCACCAGCTGGACCGTGAGCGCCGGGTGGTAGCGCAGTTGCAGGCCAACCGGCGCCTTGGGAATAGGCGAGGAGGGGAGGAGATCGGTGCCCAGCAGGCTGTTGACGAGGGCGGCGCGTCCCGACCCGGCCGTCCCCGCGATGAGGATCTGCACCTGGGCTCGTGCCCGCTGCTCGGACAGCACGGCCAGCGACCCGGCGAGCCGCTCGTCGTCCAGATCGGCTGCAACCGCCGCGATCTGCTCGACGATGTCCGGGAGCGGTTGGTCCGTCACGGCTTCACAATGTCGTTGATGCGCCTGTCGAGCTCCGGGCGCGTCAGGAGTTCCAGCCCGGTGGGACGCGGCTGGCCCGTGATCTCGTAGTACAGCTCAGAGCGGGCAAAGAGGCGGATCGCCTCGATGCGCTTGGGGATGAGCGGGTGCGTCTGAAAGAGCTGCTGCCAGCCGGAGAGGCCGTGATACGACTCGAGATCCTTGGCGCGCTCGAGATAGTCATCGATATCGACGCGGTCGACATCGGCGAATCCCGCGACCAGGCGGACCAGGGCGCGCTCCGCCGTTTTCAGATCGCCACAGCAAAGGAGGCCGGCACGGTCGGCGGTGATCTCGGAGCGTCGCTCCCAGGCCATCAGGGGCACCTCCGCGGTCCGGCTCAGGAGCGCGCCCAGCGGCCCGAGGAACCGCGGCAGGGTCCCCGCCAGGATCATGACCAGGGTGTGGTATTTCATGTGCCGCGCGGCGATATGCCCGCACTCGTGGCCGATGACAAAGCATGCTTCGCCCGGGTCGAAAAACTCGGTGAGGCCGGCCGTGATGCCGATAAAGGCGTACTCGTCGGTGCCGGCAGTGAACGCGTTGAACAGGTAAGGACTGTTCATGGCATAGACGTGCGGAATGGGGATGTTGAGCGTCTCGGTGCACTTGGTCAGCACCTGGTAGAGGTCGGGAAAGGATTTGCCGTCGATCGGGATGCCGGAGGCGAGCTCAGTGCCCATCTGGGTACTGATGTAGGCGTCGATGGCGCGGTCGAGGACGGTGCGCACCGGTAAGCTGTTGAGGGTACGCAAGATCCACTGATCGACGGGGTGAGCATAGGGCGGCGCGTCCTCTTCACCCTTCCCCCGGCGCTGTTCCTCGATATAGTCACGGAGATGAGGGATCGCCACATCAGGCAGTGTGTCGGTCATCCTCGCCCCTTCCTGTGTGCCCCTATCATCTACCAATGAACAGGGAAACGGCTACCGGGCGCGCGTTGATCGGTCCCCATTTCTTCCCCTTTTGAACCATGGACACAGGGAGTGGTGCATGGTAACTTACGGCATCATGACACAGGCATCCCCCACCCCGATCCGTGTCGGTGGCTCCGCGCTCCCGGATGGCGTGATGATGCTCACGCCACTGGCTGCTGCCATTGCCCGCGAATCTGCCGACGGCACTCTCACCATCGAATCGTTCCCGCTGCCGCCCCGCAAGTCTCACCCCGTGGAGCGGCTCCCCTTTATCCGGATCGTTCCCAAGCTCGTCAGTCAGATGGGCCTCGTGGTGCGCGGCTGGAAGCCCAGCCGGGGCAAGCGGATCCCGCTGCCACTGCTGGCAGCCATCATTTGTATCGGCATCCTGTCCACGCTGGCCAACGGCGTGTTTGCCACGCTGCCCGCTGTCTGGCACGCGGCCGGCTCGTCCATTCTGCAGCTTCTTCTCTTTTTCAGTCTCATCGGCGTGACGCGCGCCCTGCCCCGGTTCGGACGCATCTGGCGCTTCCACGGGGGTGAGCACCAGGCGATCGCCGCCTACGAGGCGGGCATGCCACTCACCGTTGAGAACACACGGAAACGCACGCTGTATCATCCGCGTTGCGGCACCAATCTGGCCATGCTGGCCATGCTCCTCATGGTGCCCGGCATGGTCCTGGGCTCGGTGATCTCCGGTTATGCCGGCTATGTCATCACGGTCGCCGTGCCGCTCCCGGCCCTCTGCATCGCCTTCGAAATGGTGATGTGGGGACAGAACCGGTTGCGCCCGTTGCTCTGGCCCGGACTCCTCTTCCAGCGTCTCACGGTCGCCATGCCCGGGCTGGCCGAGTCGCGGGCCGGGATCGCCGCTCTCGAGGCCGCCCTCGCCGAGCACGCTCGCATCGAGCGCCTCACGAGCGCACCGGCTGGCGCTGCCCAATAACGAGCGCCTCGCTTGCCCGTTGGGCTCGCGCCGCAATAACAGGGGGCGAGCACCGGGGAGGGCAGATCCGCGGCGCTCGCCCTGCTCTATGGAGTATGCGGCCGTTCGGGGAGAACAACGCACCAGACGCCGCCCAGACTCTGGCCCTTCGTCTGTCCAGAGGTCTTAGCGCCCGAGAACGTGTAGAGCGTCATTCCTGCTGACATTCAACCCATCTACGCCTCAAAACGGGTGAGGAGGTCCGGACGCAACAGCGAGGTTGGAGCGCCCCGCTACTCGGCGCCGGCCAGACCGAATGATCCGAGCAGGAGCAGAACCCCGGCCGCCAGCAAGGTCCAGCCGAGGATGCTCTCGTTCGCGGCGTGCAGCGTCCGATGCACGAGGTCGGCTCCGCGCAGCAAGGCGGCGAGACCGGCGAGCGCAACCACGAGCGCGGCGAGAAGGCGGTACAGCATCACACGGGAAAGGGAGGAGGGCCCGGGAATGGAGAGTCTTCCATTCCCGGGCAAAGGTGAGTTGTCCTGCAGTCTTATCGTACGGAGAGAGGATTAGGGCACGGTTAGAAGTGCATGCAATCCGCGGCTTTCCTGGATGGCCGCCGGTTAGACGTCATCGTGCCGGACAACCGATCACTAGAATGGTGGCGGAGAGGGAGATGCCGCACGATCGGGACGCCGAGATCGCGACGCTGGCGCAGCGCTTTGGCGAGCCGGCGCGAATCTCAGCCGGCGTGAACGGCAAGGAGTATTTCGTCGGGGAGCGGACCGAGGAGGTCTGCATGGCAATCCGGCGCCCCAACGGCCTCCTGATCACGGTGCGGAAAGAGTTCTATCCGGAGCAGGCGTACCGGCTGCCCACGGGCGGAATCGAGGAGGGAGAGAGCATCGAAGAGGCCCTGCTCCGTGAGGTCCATGAGGAGACTGGACTCGAGGTGGGAATCGTTCGCTTCCTGGCGGCCATCGGGTACCGTCCGGAGGGCACGGATCAACCCGACGCGTTCCGGACGTACGCTTTCCTCCTGGAGGAGACGGGGGGTACCCTGGGTGCGCTCGACCCGGACGAGCGGGTCGCCGGCTTCCAGGAGGTCGCCCCCTTCGAGCTGCTCGCCGTCACCGACCACCTCGAGCACTTGCACGCCACCGAGGCAGAAGATCTCGGCGAGCGCTGGGATGAGTGGGGACGCTTTCGGAGCATCGCTCACCGTGTCGTCTATGGGGCGCTGGTCGAAGCGGACGTCACGCCCGGCTAGGCCGTCACCGGGAGACCCAACAGCTGACGGAACCAGCGGGCGGTACGCTCCACACCATCAGCGAGCGGCATCATCGGCTCCCAGCCGAGCCACTGACGAGCTTTAGTAATGTCGGGACGGCGCTGGACCGGATCATCGACCGGCAGGGGATGATAGACAACGCCGGCGTCTGAGCCCAGCTGCCGGGCAATCTCGTGCGCGAAGTCGAGGACGGTGTACTCGTCCGGGTTACCGAGATTGAAGACCTCACCGGCCGGTCCGCGTGACATCGCCGCCATCAGTCCGGTGACCATATCGGAGACGTAGCAAAATGAGCGGGTCTGGCTGCCGTCCCCGTAGATGGTGATCGGTTCGCGCTTCAGTGCCTGGATCACGAAGTTCGGCACGATGCGGCCGTCATCGGGGCGGGAATGCGGCCCGTAGGTGTTGAAGATACGCACAACGCGCGCATCTACCCCATAACTGCGCACGAACTCGAAGGTTGTCGCCTCGCCCACCCGCTTACTCTCGTCATAGCAGGCGCGCGGTCCGATCGGATTCACGTTGCCCCAGTACGTCTCCGGCTGCGGATGGACCAACGGATCCCCGTAAATCTCCGATGTCGAGGTATAGAGGAAGCGTGCACCGTGACGACGCGCCAGCTCCAGCATGTTCATGGTGCCGACGGTATTCACTTTGATGGTGGCGATCGGCATGCTCAAGTAATCGCGCACCGACGCCGGACTGGCCAGATGAAAGATCAGATCGGCCCGCAGATCGGCGAGCGGCTGCACCACATCATGCTGCCGGAAGGTGAATCGTGGATTCTCTCGCAAAGAGGCGATATTCTCCTCGGTTCCTGTCGAGAGATCATCGAGACAGATCACACGGTGGCCCTCATCGAGCAGGGCCGCACACAAATGAGAGCCGATGAAACCGGCGCCGCCGGTCACAATCGCATCCAGAGAAGCCTCCTCACGCCGTCGCGCACTCAGGGTACCGCGCCCCCTTGATGCCCCACAAATAGCACGATGACTCGCCGAGGCCGTATTCTGGCGGGGGAGGGAGAGCCTATTCGTCGTTTTGCCCTGGTTGCCTGCCTGCTCGTGGTCGGAGCAGCCATTCCGGAACAATCTTCAGCCGCACTCTCTCTGGCGCTTCCCAGAGCCGATTATCCGCACCACACGCACATCGTCGTGCTCCCCGCCACCAACGCGGAGGCGGACCACTACTTTGGTCCGGTTCATCACACCAGTTTCCAGCGACTGCACCGGGTGGACGGCAGCGGCTGGATCCAGGCCGGACTCTGGCAGTACACGACGGGGCGGGGCGAGAACCTCCAGATCCATCACACCGTCTTTGCCTACGGGATTCACGTCTTCCGATCGCACGCCGCGGCGCGCCGCGCCCTGCATGACGTGCGACTGCGCACGCACGGGACGCGCGTCACCCACCTCTACGCGCGGGCCTATGTGATGAGCGCGGCACAGGAGACGCTGGTCTTCCTGTTTTTCACGTACCACGACGTTCTCGTTGAGTCCTATCTCGAGTACGACGGTGCCGCACCGGCCAGCGTCTCCTCGCTCCTGATGCGCGACTTCCACCGGCAGTCGTCGGCGCTGGCCCACCTTGCTCGGCGTCTCCACCGAGCAATCCACCAGCCGGCACCAACTCCCACCGCCACCATCCTTCCGTCGCCCACGGCAACTGCCACCAGCCCCCTGCCGACGGCGACCACTGTCCCTGCCCCGACCGCGACGCCCATCCCGGCCACGGTGATTCCGACCCCGACCGCAACCGCGACAGCCGCCGGTCCCACTCTCACCGCCTCCCCACAGGAGCCGTCCGTCACGCCCGGCTCGACGGAAACGGTCACAGCGGTTCTGAGCGGACCGAACGCGGGCGGAGTGACCATCACGATGGCATTTGCCATCGTGGGACATCCGGCGGTCTGCACCACATCAACCGACCCGAGCGGTCATGCGTCCTGCACGGTCCTCGTTCCGTCCTCCATCCCGCCGGGCACGACGGTGTCCGTTCAGGTCGCGGCCACCCTGCCGGATGGATCATCCCTTCAGACGGAGACCTCCTTTACCGTCGTGAGCTGACCGTGGACTTCGCCACTCTCTTCGGTGAAGAGCCCACCATCCGAGCATGGGCTCCGGGCCGCGTCAACCTCATCGGCGAGCACACCGATTACAACGACGGGCTCGTCTTGCCGGCGGCCATCGATCGCGGAGTGCGCGTCCTGGCCCGCGCCCGGCCGGACCGGCAAGTCTCTCTGCATTCCGGTCTAACGGGAGAGACGGTGACGTTCGAGATCGGCAACCGGGCCGCGGCACCGTGGGCGCGCCTGCCGGCTGGGCTCGCCGCCATGCTGGCCGATCGCCTGCCCGGCATGGATCTCCTGGTGACGAGTGATCTGCCCGTCGGCGCCGGTCTCTCCTCGTCAGCCGCCTATGCGATGGCCCTCCTCGCCGCCTATCAAGGGATCGGTAGTTTCGCCCTGGAACCACTGCAGGCGGCGACCATGGCGCAGCGCGCCGAGTGGGAGTACACCGGCGTGCGCTGCGGCATCATGGACCAGGCGGCCGCGGGCCTGGGCCGGACGGACCACGCGTTGCTCCTGGATTGCCGCGATCTCTCCTTCCGTCATGTGCCGATTCCGGATGGCATCGCGCTGCTGATCTGCCACTCCGGCGTTCCTCGGGAGCTGGCCGGCTCGGCCTACAACGAGCGGCGGCGCGAGTGCGAGAAGGCTGTCGCCGCCTTGCACCGGCACGACCCGGCGATTCGCTCGCTGCGCGATGTTCACCCGGACAGGTGGCGAGAGATGGAGTCCCAGGTCCCGGAGCCGGCCCGCCGGCGCGCCCGACATGTCATCACGGAGAATGCCCGCGTGATAGCGGCGGCCGACGCGCTCTCGCGGGCCGATCTGCCGGCTCTGGCAGACCTCTTCGCCGCTTCACATCGCTCGCTGCGCGACGACTATGACGTTAGCTCACCGGAGCTCGACGCCCTGGTCGGAATCGCCGGCCAGGTCTCTCCGCTCGCCGCCTCGCGTCTGACGGGGGCCGGCTTCGGCGGATGCACGATTCATCTGCTCCCACCGGACCTCGTGCCGGAGCTGGAGCGTGCGATTCTGGAAGTGTATCCGGCGCGCACCGGACGGGAGCCGATGCTCCTCCGGGTCCGGGCGGCAGACGGCGCCGGATGGGAGGAGGCAGCATGACGGATCTCTACCCACTCTTGATTGAACCGCGTTTCGACGAGCGCATCTGGGGAGGGCATCGCCTGGCCGACATGGGAACCGGTGCTCCGGCGACCACGCTCGTCGGCGAGGCGTGGGAGGTCTACGCTGAGAATCGCGTGCGCAACGGACCCTATGCCGGGAAGACGATTAGCGATCTGCAGTCGCTGCTGGGAGCGGATCTGATGGGCCATATCCCTCCGGACCGCGTCTTCCCCCTGCTCACCAAGCTCATAGACGCGCGCGAGGCTCTCTCGGTCCAGGTGCATCCCGATAATGCGCTGGCGCAGCGCCTCGAGCACGAACCGTACGGGAAGACGGAATGCTGGTACATCATCGCCGCTGAACCCGGCGCCGCCCTTACCTATGGGTTCGAACGCGCCAATAGCCCGGAGGAGTACGAGCGGCTGGTACAGAGCGGCGCGCTCGAGACTATCCTGCACTCCCTCCCGGTCAAGCCGGGCGATGTCGTCTATATCCCGGCCGGGACCGTTCACGCCATCGGGGCCGGAATTCTTCTCTTCGAACTGCAGCAGACCAGCGATACGACGTACCGTATCTACGATTGGGGACGGGTCGATGCGCAGGGCAAGCCACGGCAATTGCACGTGGACAAGGCCAGCCAGGTGCTCGATTACCACCGTGAGACCCGCGGTCTGATTCGCCCCCTCGCCGCTCCGGACGGTCGGCGCAGCATGTTGGTCGGTGCTCCATACTTCACCCTGGAGCTGGACACACGCGGTGGCGCGTTTACCACGCATGACAGTCCGGTCGCCCTCTGCACGCTGGATCATCCCATCGAGATACGGACAGGCGGGCAGTCGGTATCCCTCGCCGCATACGCCTCTGCCCTCATTCCGGCCGCGTGTGGAACCTACCAAATCGAGGGCGACGGGCGAGTTTTAACCGCCTATGTTCCAGCTTCATCGGAGGTGACCCGCCGCGAGTTGGCCGCATGGGGCTACTCGGACCGGGAGATCGACACCTACCTGGCCCAATTCGCTCCGGCCGCCGGGCTGGGCCTGGCGGCATCCTGAGAGGCGCGAGCCGGGGACGGAGAATGCCCCCGGCTCCGGCACTCTACTTCTTGGCAGCGCGCCGCTCGACCTCCAGGTCGCCCGCGCGGTTCGCCGCGGACCGGGCCCGATCAGCCCGGCCCTCCACATTCAACTCGTTGTACACATCGCGGATCCCAGGAGTGTTCCACGCATCGTGACCGGCGGCTCGCTTGACCTGTTTGTTGGGGACCCGGCCCTGGAGCGTCGCCCGACCATCATTGACGTTGACGCTGATATCGATGTCGGCCGGGATGGCGGGATCATCGTCGAGCGCGTCGTAGATGCTGCTCTGCAGATTCTCATCGCTGCGGACGACCGGCGCTGGTGGCGCCTCCGCCGCCTCGCCCGGTGGGGATTGGGAGGCTGTCCTCGATGGTTCCCGCGCCGCTGTGCGGATCTCGTTCTTCACATCTTTGACACTGGGGATCGACCAGGCATCCTGTTCGGCCATCCGTTTCGTCCGCGCGTTTTTGACCGTTCCGGCGAGGGTAATCACGCGGTTCTGGACGGTGGCCTCGATATCCGCTTCGGCCGTATAGGGGTTGTTGTCCAGGAGACTGGCCTCGATGCGCTGGATCTCCTCATCACTGTAGTGGCCGGCAGTCGCCGGCAGGCCCATCTGCCGCCCGGCCGGTCCGTATAGGTTGAACCCGGTCCCGAAGCCCTCGCCGAATCCGCCCAGTTCGGCACCGGGCGGGTTCCATGGCCCGTTCCGCCGTCCGCTGTTCTGTGTCATGCTGCCCTCCCCCTACGCTGATTGCGCCGCGCGGCGGCCGGTGACCTGGACCTGATTGTGGACATCGTCGACGCCCGGGCTGTTCCAGGCGATGTCCTCGGCAAGCATCTTGGCCTGGCGGCCCTTGACCCGGCCGGTCAAAGTCACGGCATGGTCCTGCACCGCGACATCGATATCGGCGTTGGCGGTCACGGGATGGCTGTCCAGCGCGTCGGAGATCTGCTGCTCGATCTGCTGGTCGCTAAGGTGGTACTGCGGTTGCCGGAAGTTGGGCTGGCCGTATCCCCACCCCGGCCAGTAGCCGCTGCTGCCACCCGTTCCGTAGGAGCCGGCGGCATTACCCCATGTGCCGGGCGGGGCAGCGGCATTCCCGGCTCCACTGACGTACGGCTCATAACCGTAGGCACCGGCCGGCACCCCACTCCAGTAGGCGCCGGGACCAGGATTGCCGTCGTGCGCCGCCGGTCCTCCCCCATACCCGGGATGCGGCCGGCTGCCACCAGCACGACCGTCGACGTTCCCACCCGTATACCCGGTCCCCGGGAAGGGAGCGTTAGCGGCATAATTGTTCCAGCCGGTCCCGTACGGCATGTCATTGCCGCCGAAGGTCCCCGCGCTATAGTTCGGGCCACCCCAATTCGGTGCGACGCCATACGTGTCGTTGTTATCCACCATGCTGATCTCCTTTTGTCTATCCCGCTCGCAAGATATGGTTATTCAACTGAGTTGCAGCAAAATGTGTGCCGGTGAGGGGTAGGCAGGACGCCGGGATACGTGGGGCGGACCCAGCGTAGGAGGAGAACACTCGATGCCTGAGGGAGATGTCGTCGCTCAAACCGAGCTGCCACATACCCGGCCGGGTCTGGTAGCCGATCTACGGTCGCTGGGATTGGAGGCCGGCATGACGGTGCTGGTGCATTCCTCGCTCAGCGCTCTGGGGTGGGTGGTTGGTGGGCCGGTGACGGTGGTACAGGCACTGATGGACGTGCTGACGCCGGAGGGGACGCTGGTGATGCCGACCCACTCGTCCGACAATTCCGAGCCGTCTCACTGGCGCAATCCACCGGTGCCGGCGAGATGGTGGCCGATCATCCGTGCCGAGATGCCGGCCTATGATCCGGCCATCTCGCCGGCGCGTGGCATGGGTCGCATCGCGGATACCTTTCGCTCCTGGCCCGGCGTCCGGCGCAGCGCCCATCCCGCCGATTCGTTCGCCGCCTGGGGCCGGGAGGCGCCGGCGATCGTTGGTCGTCATGAACTCGCCTACAGCCTGGGCGAGGGATCACCCCTGGCGCGGCTCTACGACGCCGATGGCTGGGTGCTCCTCCTCGGTGTGGGGCACGGGAACAACACGTCGTTGCACCTGGCGGAATATCGGGTGGCGCATCGGAGGGAAACGACGAATGGGGCAGCCTGGATCGAGAATGGCCGCCGTGTCTGGCGTGAGTATCCGGATCTCGATCTCAATGCTGATGTCTTTCCGGCGCTCGGCAATGCCTTCGATCAAACGGGGCAGACCCGCATCGGACAGGTCGGCTCAGCCGACGCGCGTCTCTTCCGTCAGCGGCCGGCGGTCGATTTCGCCGTCACATGGCTGACGGCCCGCCATGCGTCGGGTCAGGAGGCCGACTGAGCGGCGGCCGTGCTGCCGCCGTAGAGGTCCAGCGCCTGCTCGACGACGTCCTCCACCGCGACGTCCCCCATGTAGCTCACCTTGTGGTCACAGGGGTCATACACCTGGCTCCGCCCGCACAGCGGGCACTCGAGCATCCAGGACACCACCGGACGGTGGATGGTGCGAAAGGGTGATCCGCCGTTGATGAGATTGAAACACCAGTAGATGCCGACGGTCGGCGTCCCGACGGCTTGCGCCAGATGGAGCGGACCGGTGTCGTTGGACACCAGCAGGCGGGCGCGGGCGATGAGAGCGGCGAGGCCCCCCAGGGACAGCACGCCGGCCAGCGGGGTCGCCGTCTCCTCCATGAGATCGACCATGCGTCGCACCAACGGAACTTCCTCGTCCGATCCCGTCACCACCACGTGCGCTCCCGCCTGCGCCAGGACATCGCCGACGGCGGCAAAGCGTTCAACCGGCCAGAGCCGATCGATGCTGCTGACGCCCGGATGAATCACGGCGAGAGGAGCGCCGGGCGGGACCGCCGATGCCGCCTCGGCCTGATCCTGCTCGGTTAGCTCGATGCATGGCTCCAGCATGACGGGCTGCACCCCGACCAGACCGGCAATTTCCAGATAGCGCATGATCTCGTTCTGGAAGTAGATGTACGGCACCATCCGATCGAGCGGCGCGGCATCGGCCGTCGCCGACCCGGCAGTGACCCGGGCGCCGAGACGCCGCACGAACGGGTTCGAATTGCGTCCGCCCCCGTGCATCTGCAGGACGATGTCGAAGTGCTCGGCCTGCATGCGCGCGAAGAACTCTTCCAGGGCCGGGAGATCGGGGGAGTCGGTCTCCTCTGCTCCCACACCCGGGCACCGCGGAATAACCTCGACGCGGTCCACCGGCCCGGGACGTCCGGAGAAGAAGTCACGATGCCACCGCTTGCCGAGGAGCACGACCTCAGCGCCGGGATACGCCGCGCGCAGGGAGTAAAGCGCCGGCATGGAAAACATCAGATCACCCAGCCCGTTGGCTCGCAGCACCGCAATCTTGCGAGTCTCCGGAACGATCGCGCCGCGCAGCGGTATCAGCAGCCCTTCCATCTCCGACATCTCCCCATACTACCCAGCGTGAGCTATACATTCTTCTACCATATATTCGTATGGCGGCATGCTTTCTGCAGGGGTCAAGAGCGTCGTCCCTGGAGTGCGCCCGACGTCACGACGTCCGTTCTGACGCCGGCGTCACACCTTGACGCGCCCCGCGAAAGAGAGGCAAAAATCAATTGAGACGAGATCGCCGCAACGGCGAGAAAGGAGGGCCAGACGAGATTCGCACAGGGCCAGGATGGGAGAAATTACCAGGTAGATTAGGAGGGTTACATGAGCATCGATCGGCGCAGCACCAACAGCGGCTATCTTCCTCTGCGTGACGCGATTGACCGGCTTTTTGCCGGAAGCGTCATCTCCCCCTCGCTGCTGAGCGGGCCGATGGAAGGATGGCCGCCCACCGATCTCCATATGACCGATGATGACATCGTGGTTCAGATGGCCATCCCTGGGGCAAATCCGGATGACATTAACATCTCGGTGACCGGCGACACGGTCACCATCAGCGGCCAGGTCACGCGTCAGTTCGGGGGACAGTCCGGACAAGGCGGCCAGGGCGGCCAGACGGGTCAGTCGGGTCAGTCGGGTCAGTCTGGACAGACGATCACGCAGCAGCAGGGCGGCCAGACAACAGGCCAGAGCGGGCAGCAGGGCAAGACCGGTCAGGCCCAGGGTGGCCAGACCACCGGACACGTGCAGCCGCTCTTCGAGGAGATCTTCCGCGGGCGGTTCCAGCGGAGCTTCACGCTCCCCATTCAGGTCGAGCCCAACAAGGCCAACGCGACCTTCCAGAACGGCATCCTGACGCTGACTCTGCCCAAGTCGGAAGCCACGAAGCCGCGGCGCATCCAGGTACAGCCGCAGTCGCAGCAGCAGACGATCACTCAGCAGGGCGGGCAAACCGGGCAACCGACCGGACAGAGCACCCATCCGGGCCAGACGCAGACCGAGACGGTCCCGGTGCAGAGCGGCTCCTCGAGCGGCGGCACGGGTAGCCAGCAATAACGCTTCCCCAGAGGGCCGTGGGACACCGCGGCCCTCTCCACTTGCCATTTACCCGGCACCGCTCTACGCTCTGGGGAGGAGGTGCGCCATGACGGAGGGAGTCCAGACGTACCAGGTCCGCGCCGTCAGCGACAGCTTTCCGCATCGTGCGGTGGTGGAGACCGGCAACCATCAGTTCCTGGTCGACAGCGCGCGGGGACCGGGCGAGGAGATCAATCCGATCCAGGCCTTTTTGGGCGGAGTCGCGGCTTGCGGCGTGACTCTCATCGAGGAGACGGCGGAAGAACTCGGTGTTCCACTGCGGGCCATCGACGCCGCGATCGAGGCGACGCGCCTCACGGCCAGTCCGGAAAAGTTCGAGCGGGTCACGCTGACCCTGACCATGACCGGTCCCGATGAGCAGCAGGCGCAGGATCTAGCGGATCGTTTCTCCCGCCGCTGACCGCTCTGGCGCACGGTTGCGGTCGCAACCGAAACGGCGATCACGGTGCACGTCGCAGAAGCAGGGTAAGGCTCTTCAGCCGGACGCGGTTTGACTGGGGACGATGTACCGGGCGGTGCCAAGGGGGTAGTTGACCCAGCCTCCGGTGATCTCCCACTGCAGCACGGTCGGACAGTACATGGGCGCCGGCAGCATGGGAACGACCGAGCCGGTGACGTGCAGCCAGCCCCTCATGCCACCCCCAAACACGGTACCATCGGCATCCCGACAGATGAAGACTTCCGAGTAGTACAGAGGACCGGTAGCTCCGGCAGGGGGCGTGAAGACAGCCTCCACGGCAGGTGAGGTGACGACGGTCACCGGCGCGAGGGCGTCAGCAGGGTAACTACGGCGGGGCACAGCCATGGTGAAGCGGATGCCGTAGGCCACTCGGACCGCGGTGAGGGACGCCGGCGAGGCAATGGCTTGGGGCACCGCGAGAGCCACCGCAACTAGAAAGAACACAGGGAGACAGCGGGGTACAGCCTGCTTCATATCTCCTGGTCCTCTCCCTGTACGAGATCGATCTGGCCGCGGCCCACCTCAATACGAGAGGGGAAGAGCTCCGGTATCTCCGGGCGCTGCGGGACAACCCGCCATGAGCGGGGAGCGGAGGGTCCTGAGCCGGTCCTCGCCCTCGTGTCACCCTCCCTCGTGCAACAGGCGGCGCAGGACCATCTGCAGCACGCCACCGTGCCGGTAGTACTCCACCTCGATACCGCTGTCGATGCGGACCGTGGCAGGAAAGTCGAACGCGCTGCCGTCCTCCCGCGTCACGCGCACCGTCACCGTCTGACCCGGCTTGAGATCGTCGCTCAGGCCTGTGATGTCGTACGTCTCGGTGCCGTCCAGGTTCAGCGAGTCACGGGTCTGGCCGTTCTGGAACTGCAGCGGAAGGACACCCATGGCCACCAGATTGCTGCGATGGATCCGCTCGTAGCTCTCGGCGATGATCGCCTTGATGCCGAGCAGCATCGGGCCCTTGGCCGCCCAGTCGCGGGAACTGCCGGAGCCGTACTCTTTGCCGGCAATGACGAGAAGCGGCGTGCCCTGCTGCCGGTAGCGCTCGGAGGCATCGAAGATGCGCATCACCTCGCCGCCGGGTTGGAACGCCGTCCAGTCCCCTTCCTTGCCGGGCGTCATCTCATTGCGCAGCCGGATGTTGCCGAAGGTGCCGCGGATCATCACCTCGTGGTTGCCGCGGCGCGCGCCGTAGCTGTTAAAGTCCCGCCGCTCGACACCGTGATCGATCAGGTACTGCCCGGCCGGGGAGGTGGGAGGAATCGAGCCGGCCGGCGAGATGTGATCCGTGGTGATGGAATCACCGAGGCGGGCCAGGACGCGGGCGCCGGTGATGTCTCCGACCGGACCGGGCTCGGGGGCCAGACCCTGGAAGAAGTCCGGCTCACGGACGTAGGTGGAGTTCGGATCCCATTCGTACTGATCGCCTTCCGGGACCGGGAGGGTCTTCCAATGCTCGTCGCCGGAGAAGACATGGCCGTAGCGATCGGCAAACAATTCCGGCTTGACGGCGCGGTTGACCGTCTCGGCGATCTCTTCCGGCGAGGGCCAGAGCTCCCAGAGGTAGACAGGGTTGCCGTCGGGGTCGGTGGCCAGCGGCTCGCGGGTGAGGTCCTTGTCGATGGAGCCGGCCAGGGCGTACGCGACGACCAGCGGCGGTGAAGCGAGATACGAGGCGCGGACCTCGGGGTGGATGCGACCCTCGAAGTTGCGGTTACCGGAGAGGACGGAGCAGACCACCAGGTCGTTCTCGCGCACCGCCTCGGAGATTTCGGGGAGCAGCGGGCCGGAATTGCCGATGCAGTTATGGACGGCGAACGTCCCGGCCACGAAGGCATGGAGATCATCAACCGCGAGGTCGAACACATGGTGCATACCTGCCGGCTGGCGATCCGCGACCTGGAGGCTAAAGGTGGGGACCGTCAGCGCGTCCTTCTCGGCGCCGTACCGTTTGCTCCCGTCGCTCTCCGCTCGTGGAAGCAGGGGCGCAAACCATCCCCGCACCCCCATCTGCTTGAACATCGCCACGGGCGAGGGGAAGTCGCAGCTCTCGCGATGCAGAGGCTGAAAGGCGCGTGCGGTGACCTGGGGAAGACGCGAGAAGCGATCGTGTCCCTCCAGAAGCGCGTAGTGAGGATAGATCACGGCCTGGCTCCGGCTCAGTTCCTCGGCAGCCACCCGGCGGGCCCGAGAGAAGGGCAACGCCGGCTGCGTCTCGTGCAGTTCTTCCAGGCGAGCCGACATCCACAGGCGCTGCTCGTGGATCATCTTCACCGTGCGCCAGTAGACGGCCGCCGCGCTGGCGCGCATCTGTTTGTCGATGCAATAGCGGAAGCCCACGTGCTCCACGAAGGATAGTCCGTCGGCGAGCACCAGGCGCACCTCGATCCGCGGGATTCCATCCCCCGCGGCGGGGTACGAGGACGCGGCCCGGCGGGTGGGGTAGTCGTAGAGAGCCGCGCCGGTGGTGTTGACGCCGCAGCGTCCCAGGAGGCGCAGGATATCTTCCATGACGCGCTGGAGAGCTTCTCGGTGCTCTGGTCTGGAACTCTGTGCGAACTGCGGCGGTTCGAGCGTGGACCGCTCTTCGCTCGCGCCCCAACGATGGAGGGTGGGAGCTTGCCCATCCGCTCCGAACAGACCACCCAAGAACTCACGCACCACGGCGGTGGGACAGCGCTCGCTGAGGACAAAGTCCGGCAGACAGGGAGGTTGCTCAATACGTCGCCCGACACGGACGCCGGACAGGGCGCGGATCGCGTTGGTCAATCTCACCGGCAGCACGATGGCCCATTTGCGCTCGTCGTAGCGTGTCGCGGCCGGGCGAAGGCCGGTCAGCAGCTCGATATCGTCGAGGACGACCCGGCGGTCGACCGCCTGCCCTACATTCATGCGTCCCTGGCCGGCCGCACTGATCGAGCCGTCACCGAGAAGGTGAGCCAGCAGACGCGCAAAGGCGAGAGTGCGCAGCCGCTCCTGCGGGGTAGCCATCGTAAACGTCAGCTCCCCCGCCTGCAGCACGTATCCAATCTCATCGTCACCGGGGACATCGAGCGGAGCCTCCAGGCCCATCACCACGCGATCTCTACCGGGCACCAACTCGTCGGCGCGTACCCAGCGCCCGTCCGCACACAGCAACTCGTGATCGGGCGTGCAGGTCAGGGTGCGGCCGTCTTGCAAGACAACAGAAACGCACTCGCGCCGGCCTTGATCCATGGCTTCTGTCTGGGCGGCGACACCTAGTGCGCCGCCGGAGGTCGGTCCGAAGACGATCGCACCACCGGCGCTCGGCATGTCTTCAATAGGACGTGCTGTTCCGTTGGCGAGCAGGACCGGCGTCCCGGCCGCGATACAGGTTGTACACCCGTAGCCGACGACGTGGAAGCGCAGCGCCTCCAGATAGGGTAAGAGACCGGCGCCTTCCAGGTAATCGGTGACCACACGCGAGCCGGGGGCGAGGCTGGTCTTGACCGCCGGATTGACGGTCAGACCGCGCTCGACGGCGTGCTTGGCCAGCAGGCCGGCAGCGACCATGACCGAGGGATTGGAGGTGTTGGTGCAGCTGGTGATGGCGGCAATCGCGACCGAGCCGTCTCTGATCGCGGTCTGCACGCCATTCAGCGTCAACTCGACCCGCCGGCGCGTGGCGACCGCCGTCCCGCCGCCGCTCTCCTCGGGCTCCGGGAAGGCGGAGCGAAAGTTCTGGGGGACGCCGGGCAGGGCGACACGGTCCTGGGGACGCCGCGGACCGGCGAGGCTGGGCTCGACCGTGGAGAGATCGAGCTCGAGCGTCTCGGAAAAGTCCGGCTCGGGCCCCTCGTCGGTGCGGAAGAGCCCCTGCGCCCTGGTGTAACACTCGACCAGATCGATCAGCTCCGGCGGACGATTGGTCATACGCAGGTAGTCGAGAGTGGCGTCATCCACCGGGAAGAGACCCGCGGTGGCGCCGTACTCCGGAGACATATTGGAGAGGGTGGCGCGGTCGGCCACGCTGAGCTGCGAGAGCCCGGGTCCGGAATACTCCACGAACTTGCCGACGACCCCGTGCCGGCGCAGCATCTCGGTGACGGTCAGGACGAGATCGGTGGCGGTGGCGCCGTCCGGCAGACGGCCGTGGAAGCGGAAGCCGACCACGGTGGGAAGCAGCAGATACATCGGCTGTCCCAGGAGCGCCGCCTCGGCCTCGATGCCGCCGACGCCCCAGCCCAGGACGCCCAACCCATTGACCATCGGCGTGTGTGAATCGGTGCCGACCAGCGTGTCCGGCATGGCAACGGTGTGCCCGTCAAGCTGCCGGGTCTGGACAACGCGTGAGAGATACTCCAGGTTCACCTGGTGACAGATACCGGTGCCGGGCGGAACGACGCTGAACTGATCGAAGGCGCGCTGCGCCCAGCGCAACAGGGCGTAGCGCTCGAGGTTACGCTCGTACTCCAGCTCGACGTTGCGGGCAAAGGCAAGGACGGTCCCGAAGAGATCGACCTGCACCGAGTGATCGATGACGAGATCGGCCGGCGCCAGCGGATTGATGCGCTGGGGGTCTCCGCCCAGACGCGCCATGGCGTTGCGCATGGCGGCGAGATCCACCACCGCCGGCACGCCCGTGAAGTCCTGGAGGAGCACGCGCGTCGGGAGGAACGGGAACTCGCCCTGGAGCCTGGCGCCCGGCGCCCAACGCGCCAGAGTGCGCACGTCGTCCGGATGGGCGGAGCCGAGAGCGGCCAGGCGCAGCATATTCTCCAGGAGGATCTTGACGGTAATCGGCATGCGCCGCAAATTGACACCCGGCTGGGAGGCCAGCGCCTCCAGCGCGAAATACTCAACCGGCTCATAACCGGTCTGAAGGGTTCTGAGCGCTCCAAACTGATCCCGCATGCTCCCGACTCCCATCAGTCTCTCTCCTGTCTCTCCAAATTAATGCTGCAGGCGCGCAGCAGGCGAACCAACTCTGTCCGCTCCTCCGCGCTCAAACCCTCGACCATCAGCGCCCCACCCAACGCGGTTGACCCCGGCGTCTGCAGGAGCAGATCGCACCCGGCAGGGGTGAGCGAGGCCACCCGCACCCGGCGATCGGCACCAGGAGCGACGTCAACCAGACCACGCCGTGCCAGCGTGTCGACTAACCGGGAGAGCGAGCTCTGCTCCAGGCCGGACCTCTCTCGTAAGGCGGTGAGGTCGAGCGGGCCCTCCTCGTAGAGGGCGAGCAGGACATCGCGTTGCGACAGGGTGAGATTCCAGTCACGCAGGCGGGCCTCCACGGTGCGGCGTAACGACTGGTAGCAGCGCTTCAGCCAGTAGGTTGGCTGCTGCTCCAGAAACTCCTGCCGCGCTTCACCCGGCGGCAAGGGGCCGGTTCCGGTTCGTCCCACCGCGTCCCTCCCATGGCATTATATGCATATACATGGATCTGGCCAACCGGTAGACTGCGACATGCCCCACCGCTCCTGGGTGTGGCTGCTCGCCCTCTTCACCTTCGCCAGCCTCATCGAGGTGATCTTCTGGGGGCAGCTGAGCGCCTTCACGCCCCTCTACCTACCCCATCTCGGCATCGCGCCGCACGATGTACGCCGCTGGGTCGGCATCATTAGCGCCGTCTCGGCCACCGTTGGCATTCCGTTGGTGCCGCTCTGGGGCGCGCTCGCCGATCGCTTCTCGCGGCAGCCCCTCATCATTCGATCCTTCTTCGTCCACGCACTGATCGGCGTACTGACCATCCTGGCCTCCAACGTCTGGATCTTTCTCGCCGCACGGGCCCTCTCCGCCCTCTCGCTGGGTAACACCGGACTGATGCTCAGCACTCTGACCGAGCGGGTACCGGAGGGCCGACGCGGTCTGGCCTACTCCATCATGAACGGCTCACAGCCCCTCGGCGTCTTTATCGGCCCGCTGCTCGGCGGCCCGCTCCTCGACCGCATCGGCTTCCGCGCTCTGCTCGGCATCGACGTCGCCCTTTTACTGGTCGTGGTCGTCGCCCTCTCCGTCGCCTATCGTGACACCTACCGGCCACAGGGCGAGGAGCCGGTGCTGCGGATGGCGGTAGAGTCGGTCACGATCATCGCCGGGTCAGCCCGTCTCCGCACCCTTTTCCCGGCGCTCTTTCTCCTCTCTTCCGGCTGGATGCTGGCCATCACCTATCTGCCGCTCGCCGTTACCGGCCTCTACCACGGTCATGACCCAGGAACGGCCGTTGGAACGGTCATCGGCCTGGGCGGCCTGACGGCGCTCATCATCAGTCCCGCCGCCGGCTTGCTGGCCGACCGCACCGGGCACTGGCGCGTCCTCATCGCCGGGACGGCACTCTCCGTTTTCCTCTGGCCGCTGCCGGCGCTCGCACATGGCCTGGCACTCTTCGCCGTGCTCTGGGCGCTGATCGCGGGGGTGCTCGCCGCCAACTTCTCGCTCGGCTTCAGCGTGCTCTCGACCTCGGTGGGCGATGCCATCCGGGGCCGCATCATGTCCTTCTCCTTCCTGCCGACAAGCGTTGCGCTGGCCATCGGCCCGCTGATCGGGACGGTGGTCACCGCCCACGCCATCAGCGCCGTTTTTCCCACGGCGGCGGGACTGACAATGCTCGGTGTGGGCGCGCTTATCGTGGCGCGGCGGCAGCCGGCGGTGCGAACGGCTGGGCACTCGGAAATAGCGGTGCCGGAGGAACCAGAGGACATTGTCGCCCGGTAAATCTATCCCGATGGCGGGCTGCCCTTCGCTGACACCGTCCGGACGCCCCTTCGCCACGATGTTCCGGGGCGCCACGCATTCTCCGATCGAGACCAACCGTCTACGTCATGATGGTGTGGCATCCCTCAACTGGTGTGTCCCGAACCCGGACGCTACTGATGTGATCCGGACTGAGGGATGACGGCGCTGCCGGCCGTTCTTGACTGCAGGTAGGCGAGGATCTCATTCAACTGTTTGTTGGTCATGGTGTTGCCGTAGGACGGCATGTTGTTCCCACCGGCCATGATGCGCCAGGTCAACTCGTTCCTGGTCAGCACGCTGCCGATGGCCGACAGGTTCGGGCCACGCTGCCCCCCGACGCCGTCGATCATGTGGCATGCCATACAGCCCTCCGTATGCAGGAGGTGCGCGCCCGCCAGCTGCGTGGCATTGAGGCCACGCATCGCCTGCGCCGGCACCGAGGGTATGGTCACATCGTTGATAAAGACCGGCGACCAGGGCGACTGGTACCCATACCAGACGAGGAGGCCGGTGGCGCTGGCGGCAAAGATCACGACGGCAATCGCCCAGGGCCGGCGTGAGTAGTGACGCTCTCCTTTGTTGGCGAGCGGCATCAGCAACAGGATGAGGAAGCCGAACAGCGGGAACAGGATGATGAAGAAGTTCTCGCTGGCCGGTGGAATGAGGGCCAGCAAGGCGAAGTACCAGATCAGATACCAGTCGGGGCGGGGATTGGCCGGAGCAATCGGGTTGGCTTGCGCTCCGAGCGCCGCGGCCCCGACCGTGATGGCGAGCCCGACCACAACCGCGCCCGCCAGAAAGCCCATGAAGGCGTCCTTGGCGGTACCGGCGGGGAAGAAGGGCTCCCCATCCTCGTGCAGGATGCGCTGATAGTTCTCCCAGTAGGTCGCGGGATCGACCGGCTCGCCCGGCACCGGCCACTCCGAGATGCCCTTATAGATGACGAGGTAGAGGTGCATGCCGATCAGCCCGAACATGAGTCCAGGCACGAGGAGCATATGAATGGCATAGAAGCGTGTCAGCGTATTGCCGCCGACGACGGGGCCGGCGGTGAGGAGCTGGGCAACCCACGAGCCGATGAACGGCGTGCGTGCCGCCTGCTCGGCGCCGACCACGACCGCCCAGTAGGCATCCTGATTCCAGCGCAGCAGCTGCCCGGTAAACGCCATGACCAGGGTACAGAAGAGCAGGATGGCACCGGAGAGCCATTGCAACTCTCTCGGGTACTTATAAGAACCGGTCAGATAGTGCGCCGTCATATGGATAAATATGAGCAGCACCATAGCGGAGGCACCCCAGTAATGGATGCCGCGAATCACGTTCCCGAACAACTCCTTATGGGTGATCCAGGAGAGGCTCTGGTACGCGTGATCGGGGGAGGGAACATAGGCGAACGCGAGAAAGATGCCGGTGACGACCTGGAAGGTGAAAGCGAAGAGAGTGGCGCTGCCGAAAACGTACCACCAGTTGACACTGCGAGGAATCGGGTGAGCCGCGGTCGCCCGGTAGATCATGCCGATCCCCAGCCGCCCATCCAGGAAGTTGTACGTCGCGGTCCCCCAGTTGAAGAGAGTCCCCAACGGGCCGGACGGCGCCGCGTTGCCCCTCTGGATGGCCGGACGAGTCTCTTGCACCGTGCCTCGCTCCGGGGGCTCGGCGATGCTTCCCTTACTCATATCTTCTTCCTCGCGCGAATCTGTTGGCGGCGGTCTCGCTGAACACCTCTCCCACCCAATCCAGGCTCCCCCTATGTGATGACCGGCAGCGGGTGGGTCCGGATCTGGACGTGCCCGTTCTGCACCCGGATGTTGTAGGTGAACAGCGGACGCGGGGCCGGCCCGCCGATGTTGATCCCCTCGGCGTTGAACACACTGCCATGACAGGGGCAAAGAAAGATCTTGGGCTGCGGTAGGAAGTGCACCGGACAGCCGAGGTGCGTGCAGTAGATCGCATAGGCAATGAAGCTGGACGGACCGGTGCGCCGCAGCCAGGCGCCCTGCGTCGCGGTCGTTCCCGCCCAGGGGAGCGGGCCACGCGCCTGAAAGGCCACCTCCTCCGTCTGACCGATCGGAATGGAATCGGCCATCACCGGCCGGCCCCGATTCGGGCCGCCGGCGAAGGTGACCTTCTCCCAGATTTCGGGAGGCTGCTCAATGAGCGGACCGAGGACGTAGCCGATGATCGGGATACCGACCACGAGTCCGGCCACCGCACCAAACGAGAGCGTGAAGAGACCCAGGAACGCCTCACGGGTCAGGAGCTTTCTAGTGAGTTCCTGCATGGTCATGCTCATGGAACAGCTCCCTTACCCACTCAACAATCGCGTACACCCCAACGATCCCGCCGACCAGGCTGACCGGCCATATCGTGACCAGTCCCGCTGCCGCGATGGTGATCGCCGCTGCCAGAGTCACCGGCCAGACAGAGAGCGGCGGCAGATGTACCTCATGCTGCGCCGTCGGCACCTCCTCGGTGATGGGCGTCAGCGGCGGCGCCCCTCCCGGCGGTGCTGCCGGGCCCTCGATGCTCATATAGTCATTCCTCCTCCGGGAGAGCTATGAGCGGGCGGCGGGTGGAAGCAACCACCAGCCGACGCCCACGGCTCATAACTCACAACTAGAACAACGTCCGCAGATACACGATCGAGAAGATGAACACCCAGATGCCGTCGACGAAGTGCCAGTAGTAGCCGACACCCTTGAGTGGCGTGTCATACCCCGGTTTCCAGCGGCGTGACAGGAAGAGCATCGTCGTCAGCGCGATGAGCCCCACGAACACGTGGAAGCCGTGGAAACCGGTCAGCGTGAAGAAGGTGGTGCCGAACTCTCCATGCGAGGAGATCGTCGCGTTGTCGTGATAGAGGGCGGCGTACTCGGTGACCTGGCCGATGAGGAATGTAAGGCCAAGAGCGATGGTCACGATCAGCCAGGCGTTGAACATCTTCTTGTTCCCCTTGTCGAGGAACTTCTCGGCGATGATCATCGTTCCGGAACTCGCGAACAGCGCCAGGCTGAACCAATAGGTACGCGGAATGTTGAGCTGAGCGCTGCTGAAGTGGAAGGAGTAGACCGAGTACATCACGATGAGCGACACGAAGAAGATGGACTCGGAGGAGATGAAGAAGAGGACCAGCATGCGCCCCGGCGAGATCTGGAAGCCCTTGTGCTCGGCCGGGCGGGCCGCGGGCCGCGGCATCGTGGCCACAGCTGTCGCCCCTCCGCCCGACGGCACGGGCGCCGCCATGGCGGGGGCCGGTGCGTGGTGCTCGAAGCGCCAGTCGGCCTGGTCGGGGTGTGCCAGATCCCAGAGGGGACGCCGGCTGCGCACCGTCGGGATCTCGGTGAAACCGTAGGCGGGTGGCGGCGAAGGCAGGAGCCACTCCAGGGAGTATGCGCTCCACGGATTGGGGCCGGCCACCTTGCCGTGCCGCAGGCTGATCCAGATGTTATAGAAGAAGATCGCAAACGCCACGAACAGGATGGCCGCCCCGATCGAGGAGAGCATGTTGGGGATCGCCCACGCCGTGTTGGTGTAGGTGTAGACGCGCCGCGGCATGGCATCCAGGAAGTGCTGCGGGAAGAAGGTCAGGTTGAAGCCGAGCACCAGCAACCAGAAGTGCCAGGTCCCCAGTCGCTCGTTGAGCATGCGCCCCGTGATCTTCGGGAACCAGTAATACGACGCGGCCATCAGGATGAACATGGTGCCGCCGAACAGCACGTAGTGGAAGTGGGCCACCACGAAGTAGGTGTCGGTGCTGGCGTAGTCGAGCGGCACAACGGAGAACATGATGCCGGAGATGCCGCCGATGGTGAACTCGATGATGAAGGCGGCGGCAAACTTCATGGAGGTTGTCCACCAGATGCGTCCGCCCCACATCGTGCCCAGCCAGTTGAAGATCTTCACGCCGGTCGGCACGGCGATGATCATGCTGGTGGCGGCGAAGAAGGCCTGCTCGGTCTCGCTCAAGCCGACGGTGAACATGTGGTGCGCCCACACGATGAAGGAGATGAAGCCGATCGCCACGCCGGAGAAGGCCACGAAGGTGTAGCCGAAGAGCGGCTTCCGTGAGAACACCGGGATGATCTCGGAGATCATGCCGAAGGCCGGGAGGATCATGATGTACACCTCGGGATGGCCGAAGCCCCAGAAGAGGTGCTGCCACATCACGACGTTGCCGCCCTGCTGCCAGACGAAGAAGTGCGTGCCCAGGAAGCGGTCGAAGAGGAGCAGGATCGAATCGGCCGTCAGGAAGGGCATGGCCCAGATGATGAGGAAGGAGTTGACCAGCACCATCCAGACGAAGAGCGGCATCCGGTTGAGCGTCATGCCGGGACAGCGGTAGGCGATGATGGTGACGATCAGGTTCAGGGAGGTGGCGATCGAGCCGGCGCCCAGCACGGTGAGTCCCGCGGCCCAGAAGACCGGGCCGTTGTTCATGGTGTAGGGCTGCTCCCACAGGTTGGCATAGGCGAACCAGCCGGTGGCCGGCATGCTGCCCTGCAGCACGCTGAAATAGAGGAGGAGCCCACCGAAGAGCAGGAGCCAGAGGCTCATCGCGTTCAGGCGCGGGAACGCCATGTCGCGGTAACCGATCATGATCGGCACAAAGTAATTGGCGAACCCGATGAGCGCCGGCATGACGACCAGGAAAATCATCGTCACGCCGTGCATGGTGAAGAGCTGGTTAAAGACCTGCGCCGAGATGACGTTGTTCTGGGGCACGGCGAGCTGCCAGCGCATGAGGAGCGCTTCGAACCCACCGAGGACGAAGAAGAAGGCCACAAACAGCAGGTACATGATGCCGATCAACTTGTGATCGGTGGTTTTGAGCCAGGCCAGGAAGCCTTCGGAACTGGTCACCCGCGGTAACGGGTGAGCGCGGATCTCCTCAAGAGCGCTGGTTGCCATGGACTCCCTCTACTTCAAGCTGACGAGATAGGTAGCCAGGGCACGCAGGTCCTTCTGGCTCAGGAGCGGATAGCCGGGCATGAGCACGCCGGGCTTATAGGCGTTGGGATCGTGAATCCACATCATGACGGTCGGAACCGAAACCGGCAGGGCTCCGGCGGCGATGGCCCAGCGACTTCCCACGTGCGTCAGGTTGGGGCCGACCGAGCCGCTCGCTCCGGGGACACCGGTGATGGTGTGACATTTGATACAGGTGTGGGTCATGAAGACGGTCCGCCCCAGGGCGATGAGGCTGTTAGAAGGCGCGGCAGGCGGTGACTTCTGGTGCTTGACCCACAGGGCGAAGTCGTGTGGGGTCTGCACAATCACCTCGAACTTCATCCAGGCGTGAGCGTCACCACAGTACTCATAGCACGCGCCGCCGTAGACACCGGTCTCGGGCATCGTCACGAAGACGGCGTTGTCCTGACCCGGGTTGGCGTCGATCTGCCGCTGCAGCTGCGGCGCCCAGAAGGAGTGGATGACATCGGCCGACTCGACATGGAAGTGGAGAGGAACGCCGGCCGGGACATGCACCTCATTGGCGGTCACCACCCCGAGGCTGGGGTAGTAGAACTCCCACCACCACTGGTGCCCCCGCGCAATGATATTGAGCGGCGGGCCGGCAGCCTGCGAGGTGTTGATGTCGTGGATGTACTTGGCGGTGATGATAAAGGCGCCGATCAGGATCAGGAAAGGGATAGCGGTCCAGCTGATCTCGACGATGCGGTTCCCGTAGATCTGCGGCCCCGGAGCCGCATTGGGCCCTGCGGAAAACCGAACGATTGAGATGATCAGCGCGCCGAAAACGCCGATGAAGACGATCCCGGAGAGCACGAGCATGATCCAGAAGAGATTGGAGATCATGTGCATCTCGGGCGACTTGGGATCGAGCGGCGCCCAGGGCGGGCCGGGGTTCCAGTTAGGCCGCGGCGCGCTGGCGAGAGCGGTCTCGGGCAGCAGCGCCAGGAGCACGAGGGCCAGCGCCACGCCGACGGTGATCAGCAGGCGAGGAGAGATCCTGGGGCGGCTGACAAACGAAGACATCCCGTCCTCCGTCCTCTCTTCCCCTAGGGGAGGTGAGGATCAATTGTAGGAGATTGGATTCCCGCCCCCACCTCGCGGCCGTCGAACCAACGGTAGAAGGCGGAAACGAGCAGAACGCCGTAAGGAAGATTACCGGGGTACCACATGATGAGGCCGCCCAACTGCTGATCGCTCAGCGGCGAGATGCCCCACAACCGAGGAGCTGAGACATAGGGGGTATAGAAGACGAGCGGAGAGAACGTGAAGACGATTCCCAACACCATCATAAACATGCCGTCCGCAAACAGGTACAAGACCTGAAGCGGGTAGCTCAGGCGCTGCTCGACGATGGGACTGAGGATCGGCCAGAAATTGAGAAGGCCGAAGGCCATGAACGTCAGGTGCTCGAGGATGTGGATCCCCTCGTTCTGCAGGGTGAGGTCGTAGAGATACGGGAAGTGCCAGAGGTAGATGTCCAGGTTGAAGAGGGCAATGGCAGCGACCGGGTGGGTGAGGAACCGGAACGGCCCCCGCAGTGGCCCGGTGAATACCGGGCGCACCATCCAGGGCGTCAGCGCCACCAGAATCAGGACCGGCCAGAGGGCGGCCAGCAGAAGATGCTGCACCATGTGGGCGCTGAAGAGCGACTCATCCCCGACGGCATCGAGCGGGGAGATCAGCGCGAAGACGAGCAGGAGCTCCGCGGCGGCAAAGGCGGCAATCCGGCCGCCACCGGCGGGTGGAAGATCGCGGCGCCGGCGGTATGGCCCAACCGCATAGGCGTAGCCCGCTGCCAGCGCCAGGATACCGAGGATCAGGCTGGGATCCCAGTTCCACTGGGTGAGTAGCGCCTCGGCGCGCGGCGCCGGCATGTCAATCCTTCCCTCGCGGGGTCTCCGTTTCGACCATAGCACAGGCCCACCGCAGACTTTGTTCGACCTTGCCGCGTGCCGAATGTCGCGTGAGGTTTCGCCTGCACAATGTATCCGGTCCGGTCATTTGACAGTGTCGCGAAGCCATCGGCATAGTGGAAATTGTGCGACGGCAACCGACGTCGCGGCCCGCTTCTCCTGCGAGAGCGACGACGGTCGTTCTCCTCGCTGTCCTTCTTATCGCCGGCGGGTCGCAGAGCGCTCTGGCGCAGCCCAACACAGATACCAACCGCGCCGACACGGCAGCGGTGGCGACTGCTACTCCCGTCGTCCCGACCGTGGCGGTCCCCGCCGGCACACCGGTGCCGGTCCCGACGCTCACCGTGCCGCGGAAACGGCACCATCACCCACGCCGCCAGTCGCGGGTTCCCAACGGCACCTGGATCTGGGCATTCCTGACCTCATACTGTCCCGGGACGGCGGGCTGGCTCTCCGCCAGCGGCCGCCCGGTGTTCTACGGCATGCTGGCCAACGACTACTACCCGTTCGGAACGCGCGTCTACATCCCGGTGCTCGGCATGCAGGGCGTGGTGGAAGACCGCTTCGGCGGCTACCACGCCTGGAACGACTTCGACGTCTGGAGCCCGGTCTGCTACAGCACGCCGACGGGGTGGTTCAAGGTCGCAGTCTACAGCTGATTACGCTGCTTGTGCCGTGGGCAACTCGACGACCAGTGCCTCCGGCTTGTATCCCATCGCTCGGTAGACGGAGCAGAGCGCGTCCAGATCGTGGCGGTTGTCAAGATGATGCCGGGCCAGGGTGCTGCCGCGCGGCCCGATGATGCGCAAGATGTACATGGTGATGTCTCTCCCTGTTGCCAGCGTAGCGAGCCTGGATTAGTCCAGGATGAGAAGAGGGAGACGCCCGTACGGCATGCGCTAAACCCGTACAATGTTTGCTCAGCCGACGTAGAAGCTGCTAAAATCGCGACCAAAATGTCTTATTCGCGCCGACGTCTGTCGACGGAGTTCATTTCGAGAACTCACAACTCGGTGTCAGGAAACCTGGGGACGGGTCGTACCGGAAGACAGTAGGCGCGACTTCTTCATTGGGCGCGTGGACGGGGAGATATTCGCGGCATGGCTTCGACATTGGATCGGGTAGAGGAAACAGGCGACGTCCGTGGCACACTTTCATCGCCTGATCTCCCCCAGTACGACTGGGAACAAATCCTTCGTCACGATAAGAGCGGCGACTTCTGGATCGTGTTTCGAGGGGGCGTCTACGACGTCAGCGAATGGATGTACCGCCATCCCGGCGGCGCCGAGATTCTGATCGGTGCCTGGGGACAGGACGTTACCGAACTCTTTGAGTCCATCGGGCATACTGCCGAAGCGCAGCTGCTGACCCACTCCTTCAGAATCGGTGTGGTGAGAGCGGGCTCGACGCCACCGCCCGGCCCGCCACGTCCCACCATGACGGTTCCGGATGGGCCGCGTCGACGTGGTCCGGGAGAACATCAGGCGGGCCCAAAGCTCCGTCCTCTGGCCGCGCCGGAGGATGCCCCCGACGACACGCGCCGGCTTCCGGAGTACGACTGGGACGAGATTCTCCGTCATGACAAGCCGGGTGACTACTGGATCGTCATGTGGGGCGGCGTCTATGACGTCAGCGAGTGGATCTACCACCACCCGGGCGGCGCCGAGGTCTATATCCAGACCTACGGGCACGACGCCAGTCAGGCATTCAACAAGGCGGGCCACTCCGACGAGGCCTGGAAGCTGGCCCAAACGTTCAAGGTCGGCCGCCTCAAAGAAGGCTCAACGCCGCCTGTTCGTGTCGGCTCGCCCACCCTGACCTCCGCCTCCCTGAAGCAGCACCATCCGGCGGCAAGTTCGGCCGCCCCCGAGGCCGCAGAGGAAGGCCCACTGGAGATTCCGTGGGCCGTGCGGTGGCTGGTTCCGAAGGGTGAGCGCTTCGCTAATTTCGACATTCTCAACGACAACGATACGCAGTTGGAGTATTACCGCCGCTTCGGTCACATCTACGCGGTCGGTATCCCGACCAAGAAGTGGCGGTTGGTGATGGTCTCCGACCCTGACCTGCTCGATGAGATCGCGTCGAACGAAGAGCAGTACGGGAAACGAGTTGAAGATATCAACTTCTTCGACCAGCTGGCGGGCTCACGTGGCGGTGGAATCTCGATCGTCAGCGACAGCGAGTATTACAACCGCGTACGCCGCGTCATGCTGCCCTGGTACGCGCCGGCCCATCAAAAAACGCAGTTCGAACGCATGAGAGAGCTGGCCAAGAGGATGATCGACACCTGGGAGAGCATGCCCGACGATGCACCGCTCGATCTGAAGGACTGGATGGAGCGGTACGCGCTCGAGGTCTCCGGCCGCGGTGCCTGTAACTATGACTTTGGCCTCCTGGAGGAAAACCCCGGACCGAGCGCCTTCGCGAGGGCGGTGCCGGACAGCACGAAGGAGAGCATCAGACGGATCGTCGAGCCCCGGCCCGACTTCACTCTCCTCTCGGGACCATCGAAACGCAGGCGCAAGCGGAAGTACCGGCAGGATGGAAAGGTGCTGTTCTCAACAGCTGAAGCCATCGTCCAGGGCCGGCTCAATACCTGTCCGTTGGGTCACCAAACTGACCTGCTGACCCGTCTCATCACCGTCCCCGATCCGGAGTCAGGGGAACATCTCGACCCAGCCACCATTCGCGATCAGATTCTGATGCACCTCTCCAATGGCTTCAACGGCCCCTCGATCATCGGTGCATGGTTGGGCTACGTTCTCGCTACCCATCCGGATGTCGAGGAGAAACTCATCGCAGAGATCGATTCGATTACCGGGGGAGACCCGGAGTACGAACTGCAATACACCGACCTCATGGCGCTCCCGTACATGACGCAGGTCATCAAGGAGACTCTACGCATCTATCCGCCCATGCCGGTCACGATTCGCCGCAGCCTCAAGGACGGAATGCTGGGCCGGTATCGCATCCGCAAAGACGACATCATCCTGATTGGGTCTCTGGCGGCACAACGTGATCCCCGCTACTGGGGACCGAAGGCAGATGAGTTCGATCCGGACCAGTTCGCCATGGAGAAGGTGGTCGAACGGCCTCGTCACGCCTTCATCCCCTTCTCGGTGGGATCACGGCAGTGTATGGCGCAAGAAGTGACGTTCATGATGCTGCGCGTCATCTTGTTCGAGATGTATAACCGTTACCGGATGCGCCTCGCCCCCGGCGGGAGAGTTGTCAAGAACACGGCTGCCACCACCAAGCCGGTGAGTGTCCCGATCATCCGGCTGCCGCGAGAAGACGCCGAGCAGCGACGGAGCGCGCTCGCTGAGCGCAAGAGCCGAGCGGTCGCCAATGCGGCCGCTGAGACGGGCCGTGATCGCTCGTGGGACCGTCCCTCCGAGATCCCGGAGGCGAGCCCTTTCCGTCACCTGGTCATTGCGTACGGGAGTAACTTTGGGACCAGTAAAGAGCTCGCGGAGCGATTTGCGGACCGCAGCCGCATCTACGGGTACACCAGCGAGGTCATCAACCTGGACGATCTAGTCAACCTGACGGAGCGCACCCAGCCCTGGCTGCTGATCATCATGACTGCTACCTACACCGGGAACCCTCCTGGTAACGCCATCGCTTTCAAGGCGTGGCTGGAGCAAACGGAACCGGGCTGCGAGACCTGGAAGAACTGCCGGTATCTGGTGTGGGGTTTGGGTAACAGTCAGTGGAACGCCTTCCTTGCCTTCCCTCGATATGTCCATCGCCGGCTGGAGGAGTTAGGCGCCACGCCGTTGGCTTCCTTCGCGTTTGGTGATGTTGGATCGCCGACCTGGGAGGACACGCACACGGTGTGGAACGACCGTGTCTGGCCGCAGCTGATCGAGCTCTCGGGAGCGCAGCCCAGTGATGCCGCGGCCGCACGCCTTGCTGCCGAGAAGGCGGCGGAAGAGGCGCTCACTGCCACTGACTCGAATACCGCCATGACCCTCTCGCTGGACGGTCAGATTGTGGCCCCGACGATCCTCACCAACGCTGTCGGGATCATCGCCTCGGAAGTGCGCGCCCTCGTCTGCCGTGAGCTTCAGGCGCCCGAGTCGCCATCGCGGACACGTCACCTTGAGGTCAGTCTGCCCCCCGGATTCACCTACACGGCCGGAGACCACCTCGGCGTCTGTCCAAAAAACGACGAGGAAGTAGTAGAGAGACTGGCGCAGCACCTGGGCGCGGCCCTCGATGGGGTCTTTTCCGTTCCCAGAAGCATGAAAGTCCGCGCCGTCCCCAAGGGAGTTCCGCTGCAGGTGCGCAACGTCCTTACCTGTCTGGTCGACATCACGTCGATGCCGACTGTTCCGTTCGTCGACTTGCTACTCTCCAAGGCGCTCGAGCCGGACGAGCGGCAAAAGCTTGAGGAGATCAAGAGCATCCTGATGAACCCGGACGGTTCCGATTCAACGCTCCGGACGGCTATTCGTGCCGGTGGCTACAACGTGCTGCACCTACTCGACGAATTTCAATCCTGCACGATCAACATTTTCGATTTCCTGCAAGTGGCGCAACCACTCCGGCCGCGCTACTACTCCACGAGCTCGAGTCCTCGCATCCACGGCAATACCGTGGCGCACATTTCGGTCGGTGCCCATATCACTCCGGTTCCCGGCATTCAGGGGCGCGTCTTTACCGGGATGAGTTCTCACTACGTCCACAGTCTGCGTGAGGGCGATCGCGTGAACGTGTTCCTGGATCGAGCGGAGGGCTTCCACCTCCAGGAAGACGTGACCAAGCCGATGATCTTCGTTTCGGCCGGCACCGGCTACGCGCCCATGCACGCCTTTCTCTGGGAGCGCCTGGCCATGAAACGCTCCGGCATCCCGCTGGGTCCGGCCGTGCTCTTCAACGGTATTCGGTCCAGCAAGCTCGACTACATCTATCGCGAGGAGATCGAGCAGTTCGTGGCGGAGGGAGTTCTTGACCACTTGCACGTCGCCATGTCGCGCGAGGTACCAGGCAAGCGCGAGTATGTGCAGCATCGCATCGTCGAGCAAGGGGCACTGATCTGGACACTCGTTCAGGAAGGTGCCTATATCTACGTCTGTGGGTCGCAGACGATGCGGGACGATGTCCGGGCTGCCTTCGTCAATACCTTCGCCGAGCAAGGCCAACTGACGGCTGGAGGGGCCGAAGCCTACATGGCGCGGATGGAGGCCGAGAACCGCTACCGGCCGGATATCTGGGGCTGAGGAATAGAGGATGGATGTCGCGGCGCTGATCCTGATGATTGCGGCCCTGGTCATGTTCGCGTTCGCGGCGAGCGGACGTGAATTGCGGCACTTCAACGAGATTGCCCTTGGCCTCGTCTTTCTGGTGGCCGCCCTGATCTGCCAGTTCACCGCAATCACAAACACACACATCATGCGGTGAGTGGCGGAAGGGCCGCAGCGGCTGCCCCTCCGCCTTTGGTACTCGCGCGGGCGCGGTGTGGCGCGCCCGGTTTGCGCCCTGAGTCGACAACCCTCCCAATCTCGCGGCTGACAGAACAGCGACCGAGGTCGATGTCGCGCGGCGCGAGGCCGCATTAATCCATGATGAGAAGAGGCATGTACCGGGACACCCGCCTCAGGAGGTCGTCATGAACGAAATGGTAAGAAACTTCGTCCGTCAGCAGTCCTGGCTCGACACGCTGGGTGCGCCCCTGCAGAAGGCCCTGACTGACTTCTATCACGGACGTGAGAATGAGAGCGGGCCGCAGAAGGAGCTCCAGAACTTCCTCAACGGCGTGTGGCTCGGCCACCCCTTGCATGCCATCCTCACCGATGTCCCGGTCGGCGCCTGGACGGCGACCATGGTACTCGATACCATTGCCTCACTCAGCGGTAATGATGACCTGGAGAGTGCCGCCGATCTGACCCTTGCCACCGGTCTCGCCGCCGCCGTCCCCACCATCGCTAGCGGCCTGACGGACTGGATGGATACCTATGGGGAGGAGATGACGACGGGGCTCATGCACGGGCTCACCATGACGACCTCCACTCTCCTCTATGTGGGCTCGCTCTTCGCTCGCCTCGCGGGGGGGCGAGCCGTGGGCGTCGCTCTCTCCAATCTCGGCTACGCGGCGATGGCAGCGGGCGCCTACCTCGGCGGCAACGAGGTCTACCTGCATGGTTACCCCATCAATCACGCTGCATTTCAGCATCCGCCATCCTCCTTTACTCCCGTCATGCCGGAGTCCGACCTGCCGGAGCGAACCCTGACGAAGGGGCAGGCGGGTAATCTGTCCGTTCTGCTGGTCCGCGAGGGCGATCAGGTCTATGCCCTCGACGACACGTGCGTCCATGCCGGGTGCTCGCTCTCCGGGGGCACACTGGAGGACTACGTCGTCCGGTGTCCCTGTCACGGCTCGGAGTACGACATTCGCACCGGCTCTGTGGTCAACGGACCGGCCACCATGCCGGAGCCGTCCTACGAGGCCCGGATCGAGAACGGCATGATCGAGATCAAAGGATAGGGCTGGTACGAAATCTGCTAGTTGCCGCCCCAGGAACCGGCTGTGCATCTGCACAAGTAAGGGGTGGCACGTATGGCGATTGTGACCGGAGAGTTCGAGCGTGTCGCGGAGACGGTCACGGAACGGGCGGCCGAGCTTCTGGGCACGACGGTCACGGTGGTCGATCAGCACGGGCTGGTGGTGGCCTGTAGCGACCCGGGGCGTGACAGCACCTATCTGGAGATCGGGGAGGATGACCTGTGCGTGCCGCTCCACCTCGATGCGGAGTGCGGCGATGTGGTCATCTCCCCTCCCACCAACGGCGAGGCAATTTCACCGCGCCTCTGCCGCGTCATGGCCGAACTCATCATCAATCAGGCCACCGTCGTCGACCGCCTCCCCAACAAGCACGAGCTGAAGAACAAGTTCATCCACGACCTGCTGCACAACTCGGCGGCCGACGAGGCCACCATTCTGCGCGAGGCGCAGATCCTCGGAATGAACCTGGCGGCGCCGCGGCTCGTCATCCTTATCGACGCCGCCGACTACATCCTGGGCAGCCGGCAGGGCGAGCCGTCGGAGCAACGCATCCGGCGACGCTCACAACTGGTGATCGGCTCGGTCGTGGACTTCTTCGAGCTGCCCAATGACACCATCTGCGCCTACATTGGTCAGGGTGAGGTCGCGGTGCTCAAGGCGAGCAATACGAAGGATCTGTTGAGCTGGATTGAGCGTCCGGTGGAGAGTCTCGGCCCGTCCTGGGCCAACCTGGCCGCTCTCAAGCGTGCCGGCTTCGCCCTCCTCCACCGCCTCCGCGCCGACACGCGGTCCGATATCAGTATCGGGATCGGCCGCTACCACGCCGGCATCGACGGTCTGGCACGGTCCTATCAGGATGCACGCGTCGCGCTGTCTCTGGGACGCCGCTTCCACGGCCAGAACCAGGTGCACTGCCTCGACGGGCTCGGCATAGCCGGCTTCGTGGGCGTCTCGGACGAGCGGACCAAGATTGATCTCGCCACCTTTCTCCTCAGCCCACTTGACCACGAGCCGGAGCTGCTCCAGACGCTCGAGATGTTCTTTGCCCACGACTGCTCCCCCTGCGCAACGGCGGCCGCCCTTACCATCCACCGCAACACCCTCTCCTATCGCCTCGACAAGATTGCGTCCCTCACCGGCCTCGACCCACGCCGCTTCGACGACGCCGTCCAGATTCGCCTCGCTCTCGTCCTGCGTGCCCTCCCCACCGACCCACGCGACTGTGCAACTGCCTAATTGACATCTCCTGTCATCAGCACAGGTTTGTGCACTTGCACGATGAAGGGGCTATCTCTTCTTCCTAGCATGGAAGGAGAGGATCTGCCTACTAGATAGTGTGGTCCAGTGCCGCGTGCACCACAACGCAAGACACGGTACGCCATGGGGAGGGTTATGACCAGCGAGCCTATTCGGCTGTATCAGGCCCCGACGTCGGTGGGTGACGGCGTCCTGCTCCGGCAGGATACCTTGCCGGCTGCGCTGGAGATGCTCGGCCGGGATCCGGCACTCCCCGCCGCCGCCGACCTGTTGATCTCGACCCTCCGGCGGGGACACAAGGTGCTGGCGGCCGGGAACGGGGGCAGTGCGGCCGAGGCGCAGCATTTTGCCGCCGAGCTGGTGGGGCGCTTCCAGCGCGAGCGTGCCCCCTATGCCGCGATCGCCCTCACCGTGGATTCCTCCATCCTCACCGCCGTCGCCAACGATTATGGATACGAGCAGGTGTTTGCCCGGCAGGTTGGCGCCCTCGGACAGCCCGGCGACCTTTTCCTGGCATACTCGACGAGTGGCGAGTCGCCCAACCTGCTGGCGGCGGCGCTGGAGGCCCGACACCACGGTCTGTCCGTCGTCGCGGTGACCGGCGCGTGCGACAGCAGCCTGACCGCTGCTGCCGACATCGCCATTCGGGCACCGGTGCCCGCCACACCCCTCGTCCAGGAGGTCCACGTGATCGTCACGCACCTGCTCTGTGACGCCGCCGAGCGCGCTCTGACCGAGGGGGCGGAATGAGGCGGGCCGTCTTTCTGGACCGCGACGGAACGCTGGTCCATCCCCGCCATTACCCACGCCGCGCCGAGGATCTCGTCCTTTATGACGGGATCGCCCCGGATCTCCGTGCCCTCCACGCGGCAGGCTTCGCCCTGGTCGTCATCACCAATCAGTCCGGCATCGCCCGCGGCCTCTTCTCGAAAGAGGATCTTGACGAGATGCACGCCTCGCTGCGCCGTCATCTCTCGCGGGACGGCGTCACCCTGGACGGCATCTATTACTGTCCGCACCACGTGGATGGCGTCATTCCTGAGCTTTCGTACCGGTGTGAGTGCCGCAAACCGGAGCCCGGCATGCTGCGGCGAGCGGCGGAGGATCTAGGAATCGACCTGGAGCAGAGCTGGATGCTGGGCGATATCCTGGACGACATCGAGGCGGGAAACCGCGCCGGCTGCCGGACCATCCTGGTCGACGTCGGCACCGAATCCACCCCAACGTCCCCGCTGCGCACGCCGACCTATGTGGCGCGCGACACCCGTCACGCGTTGCAGATCGTCCGTGCTCTCACGGGCGAGGGCGAACCGACCGACCTGGCGTACCGCCCCGCCTCCTGGGAGGAACCGCATGCCATCGCCGGTTGACGTCGTCCGCAACTTCCGGCATCTCCATGCCCTGGTCATCGGAGACGCGATGCTGGACAGCTACCTGGAGGGGACGGCCGCGCGTCTCTGCACGGAAGGGCCGGTACCGGTTGTCCGCAAGACGGCGGAGGAACGGGCCCCGGGCGGCGCTGCCAATGTCGCCGTCAACCTGCGGGCGCTGGGCGCCACGGTGACCTTTGTCGGCTTCGTCGGCGCTGATTTGCCGGGCATGATGCTGCGGCAGGCGCTCCGAGCCCACGATGTGGACGACAGCCGGCTGGTGGAAGACGAGAGTGTGGCGACCCTGCACAAGCTGCGCATCCTTGCCGATGATCAGTACGTCGTGCGCTTCGACGCCGGCGATACGGCCACGCCCTCCTCGGAAGCGCAGACGCGACTGCTGGCAGCGGTGGACGCAGCCCTCCCCGCGTGCGATCTGATCGTGTTGTCCGACTATCGCTACGGCGTTGTGACGCCTGCCTTACTGGACTTGTTGCGGTCCACGCGCGCCCACGTGAACCGTCCGCTCATCGTGGATTCCAAGGATCTGCACCGCGTCGCGGCGGCCGGGGCCACGATCATCACCCCGAATCACCTGGAAGCGCGGCTGGCCATCGAGCCCGCCGCCCATGCCGACGGCCTGATCGCCCTGGACGAGATGGAACGCATTGGCCGGCGCCTGCTGGAGGTCGTCGAGACCGAGTACGCGGCGATCACCCTCGCCGCGGAAGGTGTTCTGCTGCTTGGCCGCGACGGCGAGGTCGTGCACGTGCCGGCGCATCCCGTCGCCCACGCCAACGACATCGGGGCCGGTGACTCCTTCACCGCCGCCCTGGCACTCGGGCTGGGGGGTGGCGCATCGGCTGCCGATGCGGTGCGCATCGGGGTGGATGCGGCCGGGATCGCGGTGACCAAGCCGCGCACCGCCTCCGTCCAGCATCAAGAACTCCTCCAGCGGGTGAGCCGTGACCAGCAGGAACCGCCCACCGCCGCGTCGCTGGCCGCCACCCTCGCCGCGCGCGGCGGCCAGACAGTCGTTTTCACCAATGGCGTCTTCGATATCCTCCACGCCGGTCACGTTCACTTCCTGCGGGAGGCCAAGAAACTGGGCGACATCCTGGTGGTGGGCGTCAACAGCGACCGGAGTGCCCGTGCTCTCAAGGGGCAGAACCGCCCCATCAACAGCGAGCGTGACCGCCTGGCCCTGGTCGCCGCGCTCGATCCGGTCGATCACGTCCTGCTCTTCGATGAGCCGACGCCGGAATCGGTGATTCGCACCCTCCGCCCGGACATTCACGTCAAGGGAGGCGACTACGCAGACGTCCACCTGCCGGAAGCCGAGGCGGTCGCCGCGGTCGGCGGTCGGGTGATGATCATCCCGCTCATGGAGAGTCTCTCGACCAGTTCGGTCATTGAACGGATCGTCGCCCTGGCGCGCGAGGGCGGAATCGGAGTGCCGGCATGATCGACGAGCGCTGGCAGGCAGTGCGCCGGATTCTGGCGATCCGTCTCGATAACCTCGGCGATGTGTTGGTGACGACGCCGGCGCTCCACGCCATCAAGTCTGCCCTCCCCGATGCCTCACTCACCTTGCTGGCCAGTCCTGTCGGGGCGCAGGTGGCACGCCTCAATCCCGACATCGACGACGTCATCGTCTATGAGGCGCCCTGGATGGACCCCTGGCATCTCCTGCCACAGGATCCGGAACGAGAGCAGGCGATGATCGCGCGGGTCCGGGAAGGGAGATTCGACGGAGCCATTATCTTTACCTCCTTCCGGCAGAGCTCGCTGCCGGCCGCCTATCTCTGCTATCTCGCCGGCATCCCGCTGCGCCTTGCCGCCTCCATCGACGGCCCCGGCTCATTACTCACCACCCGTCACAAGCACCCGGATCACATGATGCACGAGGTGGAACGCGGGCTCGACCTGGTCGGGGCGATCGGCATCGCACCGGCGGAGACGGAATTAGTGCTCGACGTGCCGGGAGGGGCCCAGGTTGAGGCAGAGCACATCGTGCGGCACCTACCCCACCCGGTGATCGCCCTCCATCCCGGCTGCAGCATGCCGGCACGGACCTATCCCTGGGAGCAGTATGCGGAGGCAGCGGATCGACTGATCGAGCGACTCGGCGCCTCTGTGATCCTGACGGGCACGAAAGAGGAACGAGAGCTGACGGAGCGGATCGCACAGCGCATGCACTTCCCGGTCCTCAACGTCGCCGGAGAACTCTCCTTTCCCGTCTTCTGCGGGCTCCTCAAGGCTGCCGATCTGACCGTCACCAACAACACCGGCCCCATGCACATTGCGGCGGCGGTCCGCACGCCGGTGGTCGCTCTCTTTGCCCTCACCAATCCGCCCGAGCAGTGGGGCCCCTGGCAGGTCCCGCATCGCCAACTCTTCCACGAGGTACCGTGCCGCCTGTGCTATGCCCGCATCTGCCCGTACGGGCACGAGTGCCTGCGTCTGGTCACGGCGGAGATGATTGTCGACGCGGCGGAGGAGCTTCTCGCGCCGGCTCCGTCTTCGGTTCCTGTCGCCCTGGGAGATCGGAGCGCGTGACGATGCGCATCGCCGTCTTCCGTGCCTTGCAGCTGGGCGATCTGTTGGTCGCGGTACCGGCCCTGCGCTCCCTGCGCGCCGGCTATCCGGACGCCGAGATCACGCTGATCTCCCTGCCCTGGGCGGCGACCTTTGCCCGGCGCTTCGGGCGCTATGTGGATCGCTTTGTTCCCTTCCCCGGTTTCCCCGGCCTGGCGGAAATCCGGCCACAGCCCGGCGGCACGGAGCGTTTCCTGGCCGAACAACGGGCCGAGCAGTACGATCTCGTGATCCAAATGCATGGCAACGGCTCGGTCAGCAACCGCGTCGTCCGCGCCCTCGCCGGCGCCCGTACTGCCGGCTATTACGAGGGCGAGCGGCCCGACTGGCTTGATATCGCGGCGCCCTATCCCTCCGGTCCGGAGGTGCGGCGCAACCTTGGCTTGATACGCCTCCTCGACTGCCCGGAGCGAGGCACCGACCTCGAGTTCCCCCTGACGTCCGCCGATCAGCGCGAAGCGGCGTCCCTTCTGACCGGTTTGCCCCGGCCGCTCATCGGTCTCCATCCCGGTGCCCGCTCCCCCGCCCGACGCTGGCCGGCCGAACACTTCGCCACCGCCGCCAATCTCCTCGCCCGCCGGCACGGCGGCACGATGGTCCTCACCGGGACGCAGGAGGAGGCGTCACTCGTCGATCACGTCGCCCGTCTCCTGGAGGGGCCGGCGGTCAGTCTGGCCGGCCGCACCTCGCTCGGTGGGCTGGCCGCCGTCATCGTGCGCCTCGATCTCTTCCTCAGCAACTCCACCGGGCCGGCCCACATCGCCGATGCCGTCCACACGCCGAGCGTCATCGCCTGGGGTGCGGCGGATCCCGAACGCTGGGCTCCCCTCGACACGACGCTGCACCGGGTTGTGCGCTACCCGACCGGGTGTGCTCCGTGCGGCCACTGGGTGTGTCCGATCGACCATCCCTGCCTCCGCCTGCTGGAGCCCGCGCAGGTGGCCGCCGCTGCCGACACGATCCTCGACGCGGGAGTCGCCGTATGCAACGCCTGAAGATCCTGATCTGGCACATCCACGGCAGCTACCTCAATGCCCTAGCGCGCACCGATCACGACTGGTATCTCCCCACCAAGCCCGGCAAGCCGTCCGGCTACATGGGCAAAGGGCCGACCTTCGACACGCCGGACAACGTCCACGAGGTGCCGGCGGAGCGGGTACGCGACCTCGATCTCGACCTCATCATCTACCAAACATCCCAGAACCTCCATCCCGACGCGGAGGAGATCCTCACCGCCCGGCAGCGTGCCCTACCTTCCATCTATCTGGAGCACAACACGCCGAAGGCCAGCCCCTATGACGCCCGGCACCCGGTGGACGATCCCACCATGCTGCTGGTCCATGTGACGCACTTCAACCGGCTGATGTGGGACAACGGACAGACGCCGACGGCGGTGGTCGAGCACAGCGTGGCCATCGCGCCGGATGCGCGGTATCGAGGGACACGGCCGGCCGGCATCACGATTGTCAACGGCATGCAACGGCGGCCACGCATCGCCGGCTACGACATCTTCCTGCGCGCCCGGGAGGACATCCCTCTCGACATCGCGGGCATGGAGACGGAAGAGTTCGGCGGCCTGGGCGATATTCCCTACCGTCACCTCCATCACCGCGTCGCCGAGTACCGCTTCCTCTTCAGCCCGATGCGCTACACCAGCCTGCCGCTGGCGGTCATCGAGGGCATGACAATCGGCATGCCGATCGTCGCGCTCGCCACCACCGAGGTCCCCTCCGTTCTACAGGATGGTGTGCACGGATTTATCTCCTGCGATGTTGACTACCTGATCGATCGGATGCGCTACCTGATCGCGCATCCGGAAGAAGCGCGCGCCCTCGGCGAGAATGCCCGTGCTCTGGCGCGCGAGCGCTTCAGTCTGGATCGATTCCGACAAGCCTGGGACGATGCGTTTGGGCGTGCCATTGCGCTACGGCGGTCGTCAGGAGGGATGGCAGCCAGTGGCTAGAATTGCCTTTTTGAGCGAACACGCCAGTCCGCTCGCAGTACGCGGCGGGGTGGACAGCGGCGGCCAGAACGTGTACGTCGACGAGATGAGCCGCAACCTGGCCCGGCTCGGCTATGAGGTCGACGTCTTCGTCCGGCGCGACGATCCGAACGCGCGCCGCGTCGTTCCGCTGGCGCGCGGCGTGCGTGTCATCCACCTCAAGGCCGGTCCGGCCGTCCCGCTCTTCAAGGACGACATCTGGCCGTACATGCCGGAGTTTCGTGACGACTTCCTCCACTTCGCGGCGCGCTCCGGCGGGTACGACCTGATTCACGGCAACTTCTGGATGTCGGGCTGGGCGGCCGCGGAGGCCAAGCAGGAGCTGGGGATCCCGTTCGTGCAGATCTTCCATGCGACCGGCAAGACGAAGCAGCAATTTCAGGGGAAGGACGACACCAGCCCGCCCGAGCGGATCGCGGTGGAGCTCGGGATCGTCGAAGCGGCCGACCGGATCATCGCCCAGTGTCCCTGGGAGCAGGATGAGTTGATCGATCGGTACGGCGCGGACCCGGCGAAGGTCGTGGTCATTCCCTCCGCCGTCAATCCGGCCCTCTACTTTCCCGTACCGCGCCACGAGGCGCGTACCCTCGTCGAGATTCCGGGCGACAAGCTGGTGATCAGCTATATCGGGCGTCTGCTGCCGCGCAAGGATATCCGCAACGTCGTCCGGGCGCTTCCGTACCTCGAGGATCTCCCGGTGATGCTCCTGATCGTGGGCGGGGAAAGCGTCGAGCCGGACCGTGACGCGACACCGGAGATCGGTGTCCTGCAGGATCTGGCGGCTGAGCTGGGCGTCACCGACCGCATCCGGTTCACCGGCAAGCGCCAGCCGGATGTCCTGCGCTACTACTACAGCGCAGCCGACACCGTGGTGACCACGCCCTGGTACGAGCAGTTCGGGCTCACCCCTCTGGAGGCGATGGCGTGCGGCCGGCCGGTGATCGGCTCGGCAGTCGGCGGCATCACGTACACCATCTCCGACGGCGAGACGGGACTCCTCGTCCCGCCGCGTGATCCGAAAGCGCTGGCGGACGCGCTGCGACGCCTCCTGGACGATCGAATGCTCCGGGACAAGATGGGACGGGCAGCACGCGAGCGGGTAAAGCGCGACTTCACCTGGGCCACCGGCGCGTGGCGCACCGCCTCGCTGTACGCCGACCTCCTGGTGAGCGCGGGGCACGAGGCGCCGGCTCTCACCCTCGGCGGCGTGGAGGTGGGGTAGGTGGCCCTGGTCGACGTCCTGATTCCGACCTACCGCCGCAAGACGGGACTGGCTATCGTCCTGACCAGCCTCCTCGGCCAGACCTTTAGGGACTTCAACGTCGTCGTCTCCTCGCAAGCCGACCCCGACGACGACTATCTGGACGACCTCGAGATCGAGATGCTGGTCCGGGCGCTGCGGCGGCATGGACATGACGTGGCGCTGCACCGACACGTGCCGCGGCGGGGGCAGGCGGAGCAGCGGCACTTCCTGCTGTCGCAGAGCACCGCCCCGTACGTCCACTATCTCGACGACGACGTCATCCTCGATCCCCCGGTGATGCAGCGCATGCTGGACGTGATCCGCGCCGAAAGGTGCGGCTTCGTCGGCTGCGCGGCGACCGGCCTGCACTACCTGGATGACGTGCGGCCACACCAGCAGCACATCGAGCTGTGGGACGGTCCGGTGCGTCCCGAGCCGTTCACGCCGGACGCGATTCCCTATGAGCGGCATCTCGTCAATAACGCCGCCAACCCGCTGCACCTCGAGGAGCGGCTCTGCCGGGGCGAGCGAACGGTGCGCTACAAGGTGGCCTGGGTCGGAGGCGCCAACGTGCTCTACGACCGGGCGAAGCTGCTGGATG